>Ga0102588_1000059_pt1 | contig 263861 bp, 234 predicted proteins | sample AraplaMF_Col_mMS_FD_76854 | JGI IMG/M metagenome (GOLD analysis project Ga0102588, IMG submission 76854) | Arabidopsis root microbial communities from the University of North Carolina, USA - plate scrape MF_Col_mMS (SPADES assembly) (version 2) | ecosystem: Host-associated > Plants > Roots >... | reverse complement strand
CCGGATCTCTCGCGCATTCGCGTTGCCGGTCCAGCGTGCCTGATAGGCTGCGACGAACAGTGGCGTGACGATTGCGATCAATGCCGGGGCGATCCATGGCAGGTATCGTTGCATGCCGGAAACGGTGTCCGGTGAGAGGAGGGCCAGCAGCATCAGGAGATGGCCGACGACGAGGCTGGCGAGGAAGGGCGGCCAGATCAGGATGGACATCGTCTCGGCCCGGCGCTCGGTCGTGAGGTCAATGGATTGCCGGATCGACGCTCTCCAGAGCTTTGCCACGGCAACGATTGCGACGATGGCCAGCAGCGAGAACACGACGATCAGCGGCAGCTCGAATTGACCGGTCTGCCGCGACCAGTCGGCAAGTCCGGTAAAGCTGCCGGGCATGGCCAGCAGATGCGGAAACAGCCAGAGCATCCAGAATCCGCTTCCCAGGCCGGGAAGCGTCATCCTGGCCGAAAGCACCAGGAGAAGCGCGGTCGCGCCGAAGAAGCAGGCGAGCGTGGTGATGGTGAACGTCGCGGGGTTGGTGGTGATGAAGCCGCTCGACACAAGCGCGCTTGCCAGGGCATAGCCCTGGAGGCCGGTCAGCGCGAAGGCGATGACGCTGGCGACCAGCGCGCGAATATGCCGTCCGCGGCCGTCATCGAAAGCCCTGCCGCTGCGCCACGCGGCGATGACGGAGACGATCTCGACATAGCCGATCGCCGTGAACAGCGGCATGATGCCGAGAGCAAGAACCGAAACGCGCGACACCGTGCCCTGATCCAGACCGGAGGGCGCAAAGGTCAGCGCTACGATATCGATGCCCGGCAGCGGCAGCCGTGAAAGCAGCGCGTAGAGGAAACCGACAGCCAGGAAAAGACCAACACGGCGCCATTTGACCGGCAATTCATCGATTGTCTCAGCCTGCATCGACATCGTCCCCTCTCCAGTGTCTCCCTGGGAGCTAATTCCCAGATCGCAAGTGTCAAGGATCGCCGACGGAAGACGATATTCAGATCACGGGCCGATGTGTCATCCGAACAAGGCGGCGAGCCGCCCTGTCAGCGTCGGACGCCTAGCGCAACGGCAAGATCAGCACGTCACGGGCCGGCACCACGATCTCGGCCCCGCCGCCGACATGGCCTATCGGCCAGACGGCGGCGCCGTCAGCGGTTTCGCCGAGGCCGACAGCAAGGCGAATGTCGGTCGACTGCTGGGCGCGCGTCGGGTTGACGAGCCAGAGAAAGTTGCCTTTCTCTCCTTCGTGAACGCGTGCGAAGAGCTTGGCGTTCGAGAGCGTGACATATTTCGTGCAGCCGCTCCATGTGATGAGACCGGCGTAGAAATCCGCATTGGCCTTGCCGTCGGTGCGATAGTAGGCGACGGACGGGTTGGTGCCGATCAACAGCGTACGGCCCTTGCCGAAGGTGTTTTCGACCACGGCCACGCGGCCGTCGGGAAAATCGCCGAGCGCCCGGCCGCCGGTCAGCCGATAGGATTGCAGCAGGCCGCCGCCGGCGACCGTCAGGTCGCCGTAGTTGAAACGGATGCGGTCGCCGATATCCGGCATGAATTCGACCGTTTCCTCCCGGGCGCCAAACACAGCATCAAGGCCCATGTTTGGCTGGACCTGACCGACATGACCGCGGTCGCCGAAATAGCCGGGGCAGGCCTCCGACATCAGTGTGCCGCCCTTTTCCACCCATTGCTTCAGGCGGTCCGCCTGTTTTGCGGTGAACATGATCGGGTAGGGGAAATAGAGCAGGTCATAGGCGTCGATATCGTCGATATGCACCCAGTCGGGCTGGACGCCGTTGTCGAGGAAGGCTCGATAGGCGCCCCACATGGCTTCGGGATAGGGCTTTTCCTTGCGGTCGTAGCTCAGCAGATAGTCCCATTCCTGGGTTTCGGGCACGGTGAGAATGCCGATCTCGCCGCGCACCGGCTTGGCGTCCCACAAGGCCTTCTGTACCGGATCGTTCGCCCATTTGGCCATGGCGCTCTGCATGTCGGAGCGCGGGGTGCGGCTGCCGTCCATGCCGTAGGCGCCGAAGGCACCGAAGAGCGGGCCATCGAGCAGCGGGCGCCAGCGCAGATTGAGCACACCGCGGGCGCCGCCGGCAAAGGACGTCATGCTCCAGACGCGGATATCTTCGGGATCGGCGACACGGCCGTCTTCCTTGTCGCGACCGATCACCTGAGGCTGCAGCCAGAGCGGACCGCCCTGACGCTCGGCATGCCAGAAGGGCTTGCCGCGGGCGGCGGCGCGATTGATATCGACGCCATACCAGCTCTTCCAAGGCTCGGTGCCCTTGCGGGCTTGGATCCAGGTGAAACCGTAGAGTTCGACCTTGGAGGCCGCCAGCCAGTCGTCGCAGCCGTTCGCCGCCATGTTGGGTATGGAACCTGAAATGCCGTGTGCTGCGATAACGTTCTTCTGGTCGACAGCGCGGATCGTGTCGATGCGCCACTGCATCTGGTCATAGAAGTTGTCGCGCTTGAACTGCAGCCAGTCGATGCATTCGGCATAGGGCGCCATATGGACCGGCGGCTCGATGTCGTCCCATTCGGCATAGCTGTAGCGATGCCAGGCTCTGGCGAGCGTCTTCAGGTCTCCATATTTGCTTTGCAGCCATGTGCGGAAGGCTGCTTTCGCATAGGGCGAATAGTCGACGTCGGCGGCGTAGTTGCATTCGTTCCAGATGTCGTAGCCGTAGATGGCCGGATGATCCTTGTAGCGGGTGGCGAGCACGGTCAGAAATCGCCCGGCGGCCTCCTTGACCTCAGGGCAATTCAGCGTCAGTGCCCCGGCCCCGCCGCCGTTGTTGGAGAAGCCGCCGGTGGCTGACGATACGCCCATGTATGAGCCGAGCTTGGTGCCGTCGGAACGGACCTGCAGAGCGTGGGCATATTTGCGCACCGCCCAGTCCGGCACGGCGTGGATGAGTTCGGCGATGACGGTCTTGATCCCATTTTTCGCGGCAAGATCGAGCTGCCGGTCATATTCTTCCCAATCGTAGACGCCAGGCGCGACTTCGATCGCGCCCCACATGAACCAATGGCGGAAGATGTTCAGGCCATCCTCTCCGGCCGTTTCGTAATCACGGTGCCAATCGTCGCGTGGCGGATTGGACTTGCGGAAATAGACGGCGCCATAGGGGAACTGGATATCGTTTCTGAGCATCGTTTTGTCCTTTTCTGTCGATTTCCGGACATGGCTTCGCCGTCCGGAGTCAGTCTCCGGCAGGAGGTAATCGGTGATGTCGTCCGGGTGGTTCTAAAAGCCCTGGTTCTAGCGCGATCCTCCGGCGAGGAGCTCGAGCGTGCGGATGAGAGCGGAGTGATCACAGTCGCCATCGCCATTGGCGATGGCAGCGTTCATCAGCTGCTGCGTGGCAGCCGTGTTCGGCAACGAAAGATCGAGAGCTCGCGCGGCATCGACCGCGAGCGTCATATCCTTGCGGTGCAGGCGGATGCGGAAGCCCGGATCGAAGGTCTCTTTGACCATGCGCTCGCCATGCACTTCGAGAATGCGCGATGCGGCGAAGCCACCCATCAGGGCGGCACGCACCTTGGCCGGATCGGCGCCGGCGCGCTTTGCAAAGAGTAGGGCCTCCGAAACGGCCTCGATCGTAAGGCCGACAATGATCTGGTTGGCGACCTTTGCGGTCTGGCCGTCGCCGGCGCCGCCGACCAGCGTGATATTCTTACCCATCTTTTCGAAAAGCGGCCGTGCGCGATCGAAAGCGGCTTGCCTGCCGCCGGCCATGATCGTCAGCGAGGCAGCCCGGGCGCCGACCTCGCCGCCGGAGACCGGCGCATCGACATAATCGCAGCCGAGCGCTTCGATGCGCTTGGCGAAATCCTTGGTCGCGACCGGCGAAATCGAGCTCATGTCGATGACGAGCTTGCCGGGGGAGAGGCCGGAGGCCACGCCATTCTCGCCGAACAGCACGGCTTCGACATCGGGCGTATCCGGCAGCATCAGGATGATGATGTCGGAGGAGGCAGCGACGACCTTGGCGCTGTCGACGGCCTTGCCGCCCTTGACAACCAGGTGCTGCGAGGCTTCCTTGACGCGATTCAGGTGCAGCACATGGCCTGCATCGATCAGGTGTTCCGCCATTGGGCGTCCCATGACCCCCAGTCCGATAAAACCGATATTCATGTTATGCTCGCTTCCGGTAGGGGCTCATCCAGTCGAGCCCTTCGCTGGTGCCTGCCTTCGGCTTGTATTCGCAACCCACCCAGCCGTCGTAGCCGAGCCGGTCGAGTTCGGAGAGGATGAAGCCATAGTTGATCTCGCCCGTGCCGGGTTCGTTGCGGCCGGGATTATCGGCGATCTGCACATGGGCAATCTTGTCCTTCAGCCTAGCGAAGGTGGGGATCAGATCACCCTGCATGATCTGCATGTGATAGAAATCATACTGGATGTAGAGATTGTCGGAGCCGACCCTGTCGAGGATGCGCTCGGCGTGATTGGCGGTCGACAGGAAGAAGCCCGGAATGTCGCGAAGGTTGATCGGCTCGATCAGCAGTTTGACCCCGGCATCGGCGCAGCGTGCGGCCGCGTATTTCAGGTTCTCGACCAGCACTTTTTCCAGCATTTCGAGATCTGCACCTTGGGGCACGAGACCGGAGATCACGTTGACCTGCGGGCAGGAAAGTGCGCCGGCATAGTCGAGCGCCAGCGTCACGCCATCGCGAAATTCCTGCACCCGATCCGGCAGGCAGGCAATGCCGCGCTCGCCGCCGGCCCAGTCGCCGGAGGGAATGTTGAAGAGCGCCTGCCTGAGGCTGCTGGCCTTGAGCGCGTCGGCGACTTTCTCTTTCGGTTCGGCATAGGGGCCAAGATATTCCACCGCGCCAAACCCATCCCGAGCGGCGGCAGCGAACCGGTCGAGGAACGGAAGGTCCTGATAGAGAAAGGACAGGTTGGCTGAGAATTGCGGCACGAGTGCCTCCTTAGACATTGGCGGGGGCGACGAAACGCTGACGGTGCAACATGCGCTTGTCGCGCGGATCGGGATTGGGAACGGCAGAGATGAGGCTCCTGGTATAGGCCTCCCGCGGCGCGGTGCAGATCTGCTCGGCCTCGCCGAGTTCGACGATCTTGCCGCGATGCATGACCGCGACGCGGTCGCAGAAATAGCGAACCACCGATATGTCGTGCGAGATGAAGATGAAGCTCAGATTCAGCCGCTGGCGGATATCAAGCAGCAGATCGAGAATCTGGCTGCGGATGGAGACATCAAGCGCTGAGGTCGCTTCATCGGCGATGATGATGCGCGGATCGAGCGCCAGCGCGCGGGCGATGCCGATCCGCTGACGCTGGCCGCCGGAAAAAGCGTGCGGATAGCGCTCCATTCCCATCGGGTCGAGCCCGACGAGCCGCATGAGCTCCGCCACCCGGTCTTCCAGTGCCTTGCCGTTTGCGATGCCGTTGACGACGAGGGGATCGCCGATGACATCCTTCACCGTCATCCGCGGGTTGAGCGACGCGAAGGGATCCTGGAAGACGAGGCGGACCTCGCGGTGAAAGTTGCGCAGATCCTTCTTGCCGAGCCGCGTGACGTCGATCTCCCGGCCGTTCTCGCCGCGATAAAGCACCGTGCCGGTTGTCGGCTCGACGGTTCTGAGGATCAGCCGGCCGAGCGTTGTCTTGCCGGAGCCGCTCTCGCCGACGATCCCCAAATTCTCGCCCGGATAGAGGTCGAAACTGGCGTCATCGACGGCGCGCAAGGCGGTTTTCTGGCCATGCCAGCCAAAGACTTTGCTCAGATTGCGCACGGAGAAGACAGGTTTCGGCGCTTCTGCCGAGAGCGCGATCGGTGGAAGCTTGCCTTCGACATGATGCGTCAGCTTTACCGTCGATGCGAGAAGCTGGCGGGTATAGGCATGTTCGGCGGCGTGATAGATGGCATCCACAGGGCCGCGTTCGACGAGGCGCCCGAAGCGCATCACCGCGACCTCGTCGGCGACTTCGGCAACCACGCCCATGTCATGGGTGATCAGCAACATGGCCATGCCGCGATCGACCTGCAGGCGCTTGATCAGGTCCAGAATTTCGGCCTGTGTCGTGACGTCAAGCGCAGTGGTCGGTTCGTCGGCAATCAGGATGTCGGGATTGCCTGCCAGGGCCATGGCGATCATGGCGCGCTGGCGCATGCCGCCCGAGAATTCGAACGTATAGCGATCCGCCATTTCGCCCGGATTCGGGATTTCGACCTGGCGCAGCAGGTCGACCATGCGTTCACGGGCGGCCTTCTTGTCGAGGTTGCTGTGGAGACGGATCGCTTCGACGATCTGCGAGCCGATCGTGTGGACCGGCGAAAGCGAACTCATCGGCTCCTGAAACACAAGCCCGATACGGCGCCCGCGGATCGAGCGCATTGCGCTGCTGCCCGGGGCGAGCGTCGCGATATCCGTCAGGTTTTCGCCATCCCTGAGCAGGATACGGCCTCCGATGATCTGGCCGGGTCGGTCGACGATCTGCAGCAGCGAGCGTGCCGTCACACTCTTGCCCGAACCGCTTTCGCCGACGAGGCAGAAGGTCTGGCCGCGTTTCAGCTGAAAGCTGACGTTCTCGACGGCGTGCAGGATATGGGTGCGCAGGCGGAAGTCGATCGACAGGTTTTCGACGGAGAGGACGACGTCATCGGGAAGATCGGTCATGGCTTCCTCCTCAATTGTCATAGGGATCGGCCGCATCGCGCAGACCGTCGCCGAAAAAGTTGAAGGACAGGACGGCGATGACGACCGCCAGCGACGGCCAGATCAGCAGCCAGGGTGCGGTCGCAACCGTGCGGATGTTCTGGGCGTCCTGCAGCAGGACGCCCCAGCTGACCACCGGCGGTTTGAGGCCGATGCCGAGAAAGGACAACGAGGTCTCGGCGACGATCATCGTTGGCACCGCCAGGGTGACGACCGCCAGAATGTGGCTCGTCAGCGACGGCAGGATATGGCGGAAAATCAGCCGCGCCTCGCTTGATCCGTCAAGCCGTGCGGCCGTGACGAAATCCTCGCTGCGAAGTGCTAGAAAACGGCCGCGGACCTCGCGGGCAAGACTGGTCCAGCCAAGGAGCGAAACGATGATGGTGATGACGAAATAGACATTGACCGGCGACCAGGTCAGCGGGATCGCCGCGGCCAGGCCCAGCCAGAGCGGGATGGTCGGCATCGCGCTCACCACTTCGATGATGCGCTGGATCAGCGTATCCACCCAGCCGCCGTAGAAGCCCGAGATCGATCCGAGCACGACACCAAGCACCAGCGACATGGCCACCCCAACGAGGCCGATCGACATGGAAATGCGGGTTCCGTAGATCAGGCGGGAAAGAACGTCGCGTCCGAGACGATCGGCTCCGAGAAGATACATGGGGTCGTTGGGATTGACCGGGCCGATGAAATGGCGGGTCATCGGGATGAGGCCCCAAAGCTTGTAGGCCGGCCCTTTGACGAAGAAGCCGACCGGAACGACCTTCGTGTCATCGGGAACGAAGGTGCGCCGCAGCGCCGCCTTGTCGATTTCCACCTTGTAGCCCTTGACATGGAAATTGAATTCGGAGCTGCCGTCCGGCTTGGTGATGAAGAGGCTGAAACCCTGCGGCGGTGCATAGGTATATTGCGGCTTGGACGTCGCGGGCAGGGCGGGCGCCAGAAACTCGGCAAAGACACCGATCAGATAGAGGACGAGGATGATCGCGCCGGCGACCATCGCGACCTTCTGCCGGACCAGCTTGCCGGCGATCAGTCGCCAGGGGCCGATCGCTGCCGTCGAGACGGTCTTGCCCTGTTTCAGCGGGCTTATCGAGGGGCCGTCGGCGACGGATTGCAGCGGGCCGTCATGTGTTCCGAATGTCTCGTGGGTCATCTGCGCGCCCTCACTTGAACCGGATGCGGGGATCGAGCAGCGCCAGCAGAATATCCGACAGCAGCATGCCGACCAGCGTCAGCGCCGAGAGCAGCAGAATGAAACTGCCGGCAAGATACATGTCCTGCGAGACAAGGGCGCGGAAGAGCAGCGGCCCCGCAGTCGGCAGGTTGAGAACGATCGCCGTGATGGTCACACCCGATACGAGATGCGGCAGGACCCAGCCGATCGCCGATACGAACGGATTGAGCGCGATCCGCACCGGATATTTCATGATCACCTTGTATTCCGGCAGGCCCTTGGCGCGCGCGGTGATGACATAGGGCTTGTGCAGCTCGTCGGTCAGATTGGCGCGCAGGATGCGGATCAGCGCGGCCGTGCCCGAGGCGCCGATGATGATGACCGGGATCCAGAGGTGAGCGAGAAAATCGCCGGCTTTGGCAAGGCTCCAGGGTGCCTCGGCATATTCGGGGGAATTGAGACCGCCGACGCTCTGCCCGAGATAGCGGTAGGCGATATACATCAGCGTCAGCGCCAGGATGAAGTTTGGCACCGCAAGGCCGATGAAGCCGAAGAAGGTAAAGACGTGGTCGCCGACCGAATGGCGGCGTACAGCAGAATAGATGCCGATCGGCAGCGCTACGATCCAGACGAAGACGAGGCTCAGGAGAGAGATGACGAGCGTCGAGCCCATGCGGGCCCAGATGAGGTTCGAAACCGGCTGGTTCCATTCGAACGACCGGCCGAAATCACCGCGGCTGACAATGCCCCAAATCCACTTGAGATATTGGACGTAGAACGGATCGTCGAAACCGTAGATTTGCTTCAGTCGCTCGATCTGCGCTGGATCGACGGCTTGGCCGCTGTCGCTCATCGTCGCGATCATCGACGTCAGGTAGTCGCCGGGCGGCAGCTGAATGATCAGGAACGATATCAGCGACATGCCGATCAGGGTCGGTATCATGTAGAGCACGCGCTTGAAGATATAGCCAAGCATGGGAATGTTTCTCCTCCCGTTGAGAGCATCCCGGCGGGACACTTCCTTCGGACCTCCATCCGCCGTCGGCCCCTCCAGGCCGATAGCGCTCCTCCTTGCCGCAGCACCTCATTTCCACGTGAGGTGCACTACCTCCAGCCGCTCGACAGCAGGCACGTTCACGTGTGCGCGGCCGTCCTTGACGCTGAATTCCGCAGCCCGGTCGGCAACGGTGAGCCATGCCTTGGCCACCGATTTGCCCTGCGGAATTTCGACCGAAACCGCCTGCGCCGCCAGAGGGTAGTTTTCACGTACCGGGCCCTTCATCATCATCGGGTTCGTAAGGTTGAAGAGCGTGAGCGCAATCCCCTCGGCATTTTCACGCAGCGCCATGTCGACGACGCCAGGCCCCTCCACGGTTACCCGCGGCGTCTTGCCCAGAGCCCAGCGCACCGCATTGGCGATCAGCCGCTGGTGGTCGGGAGCAAAGACCTCCCAGAAAATCTCGCCAATATTCCAGGGAATGTAGACCGTGCGGCCGCCCTTGCCGGTTTCGCGGGCGATGACGGCGGCGCCTTCCGGTGCCTTGCGCGGGTAGACTTCCTCCATCGGCAGGTCAGGGAAATCGGGGACGTAGAGGAAAGGCGTCTGCGCATTGCCGGTGGGGTCGGCGTGAATGATCCGGGTGCCGCCCATGATGCGCTCGGCCCCTTCGTATCCCGCATTGACCGGGTGTTCCCCCGAGAGCGCGACATAGGTATTCTTGACGATGCCGCGGGGGCCGGAGACCAGTTTGGCACCGAGCACATCGGAAAGGCCGAATTCGCTGCGCTTCTTGCCGAATTCGTCGCGCAGCGAGGTCTCGTAGGAGGCGACGACGCTGCCGCCACGTTCCACATAGGCGCGGATCGCCTGGTTTTGTGCATCCGACAGGCATGAGGCGTTTGCAAGGATGATCAGCTTGAAGCGGTCGAGATTATCCTGCGTCAGCACTTGGTCAGACAGGACTTCGAAGGGCAGTCGGGCCTCGACGAGCGCATGGTAGAAGCCGAGATCATGCTTCTCCGCGCTGTGGCGTTCTTCCGGCGCCCAGTGGCGAAGCGTCGTCGAGGGGTCGACGACGGCTATTTCAGCGGTGGGGCTCATGCTTTCGAGCACCGGCTCGACGGCCGCCTGCAAGGCGAAGGCTTCGGCCACCGGTTCCACCCAGCGCTTGTCGGGCACGACCCCGTTGAACTTGGTGAACCAGGCATAGAGGCCGTGTGCCGTGCCGTCATTGATCCAAAGCTGCATTTCTTCGCCGGAGGTCACGGCATCTTTCCAGCGGTACTCTTCTTCCGGGCCGATCGAGGTGATGAGCACGACCGGGCGGTCGGGGAAAGTCGCGCGAATGCGCTTGCCGTTGCGGCCGGCCGACCAGCCGAGCTCCAGGCCCTTGCGGCCCTGATGGTCGACGACCAGGAAAGGGCAATGCCGGGCAATGACCGAGAGGTCGAATTCCATCAGCGAGGCACCGCCCATATTAGGAATGAAGCTCGCATGCGGGCGGATCGCTTTGACTGCATCATCCCACTGGGCGATCATGTCTGTCAGCACGCGGCGGCGCCATTGCAGCCAGGCCTGCCAGGCGGGATCTTCGGCATCCGGCTTTGCCGGCAGTGCGTGGCCGAACATGTCCTTGAAGCGGCGCGCGCTGTCTTCGCTGTAGTCGACGCCGTGGCCCTGCCAGCGATTGGCGAAGACCGCGTCGATATCGTATTTGCGAACGATTTCCTTCACGACCTCGGGCATGAAGACGGTGTTGTAGTCTCCATAGGCATTGGTGACCCAGACATCCGGATAGGCCCAATGCCTGCGCGGCGTGCCGTCGGCATTGATCATCACCCATTCGGGATGGGCCTTGGCGGCATCGTCGTGGATCGCGTGCGGATCGACACGGGCCATGACATGCATGTCGAGCTTGCGGGCAGCATCGACGAGAGCACCGAAAATATCCTTGTTGCCGAGATATTTGCTCACATAGTGATAGGGGACCTCGCTTGGGTAATAGGCAATGTATCCACCAGCGCTCAGGCACACGGCGTTCGATTTCGTGCGCTTGAAGACATCGACCCAGAATGCCGGATCGTATTTCTCGGGGTCGTCTTCGACGAATGTCAGCTGGGTCCAGCGGGTCGCGGTCTTGAACCAGTCCGGCGTACGAAGGGTGTCGGTATTCTGTCGTCGGGCATCGAGCATCGTCTTCATCCAATCATTGGCAAAAGAGGGACCGCGGCGCCGGCCGGCAAGGCCGTCGCCTGGAATGCATCATTGATGGTGCAGGCCGTCAGACCTTGTAGAACTGCTCCGGCATGGTGGGAGCGGGCGTCGGCCAGCCGAACGAGTTCGGCATGGTCCTGGTGATGTTCTTCATGTTGTTCTTGACGATTCCATAGCCGTCCGGCGGCTGGGAGATGCCGAAGACATAGAAGTTTTCGGCGGCGCCCTGCAGGATCTGTTTCATGATGGCCTGCTGACCTGCCGGATCGGACGTCGCTTTCAGCTTGTCATAAAGTTCCAGCTGCTTTTTCGTTTCCTCGGGCGGCTCCTCGGCGTCGGCATTGCCGCGGTCGAGATACCAGAGCTGCCATGCGGGCGCATACATGGCGTTTGAATCCGTCGGCACGTAGTAGCGCGGATCGAGCATGGCAGCGACGCCGCCATTGGCGCCGAACTGGTGGGCCGTCGCGTCGAAGTCGCGGCCCTGGCGGACGCGGGTTTCCCAGAGCGAGCGGTCCATCGTACGCATCTGCGCATCGATGCCGACCGCCTGAAACATCGGTATCACGAGCTGGAACAGATCCAGGAAGACGGCACGCGCCTGGTCGATTTCGAAGATGATCGTAACCCGGCGTCCCTTTTCGTCCAGCCGGAAATTCTGGTCGTCCCGTTTCGGCAGGATTTGGTCGAGCATTCCGTTCGCCTTCTCGACGTCGAAGCTGGTGAACTGCGTCGCCAGCTGTTCGTTGTACAGCGGATCGCCCTGCTTGATCGACGGCTGGGCAGGGGCACCCTGGCCGACAAGGACGGCATCGATCAGCGACTGACGATCGAGTGCCATGGAGAGCGCGGCACGGAAGTCCTTGTTGCGGAAGAGTTTCCGCTTCGTCTCGTCATTGTGGTTAAAGTTGAAGATGAAGTTCATCACGTTGGCCTCGGTCGAAGTCAGCGTGTAGAAATCATAGTTGCCCTGCTCACGGGCATCGTAGAGCACCGACTTGTTGTTCGGCGTCGCGATATATTGGTCCATGAGGTCGATTTCGCCCTGCATGACCTTCAGAAGCAGGACCTGCGGATCTGCCACCATCTGATAAACGATGCGATCCATATAGGGCAGCTGGTTTCCCTCGGTGTCGACCTTCCAATAGTACGGGTTGCGTTCGGCGACGGCACGTTCGGTATTTTCGCCCGGTGCTATCGTGAACACCCAGGCATGAAGACAGGGCTTCTTGGAGGAGTTCAGGAAGAATGCATTGTCGTCCTGAAAGCCGGATGCCGACTGGAAGGCCGCGATCCAGCTTTCGAAGCCGCGCTGTTTCGCAAGCTCGTCCGCCTTGGGATTGTAGTCGATGTGGAACTGCTCGAGATAATGCTTCGGGCACCGCGTCGTGTGGTCGCTGTTGGACCAGGCGACCTGCAGAGGAAACATACCGTTAGGTTGATCGAATATGACCTTGAATGTCTGTTCGTCGACGACTTCGAGCTTTGCCGGCTTTCCTGCTGTCTTCCAGTGTCCCTGGCCGTTCACCGCGACCCGCTTGTCCGTCAGGATCGTATCGTACCAGAATTTGACGTCAGCCGTCGTGTAGGGCTGTCCGTCCGACCATTTCATGCCCTTGCGCAGGCGGATGGTGTAGACCGTTGAATCTTCATTGCCGTCAAAGGCTTCGGCGACATTCAGTGTCACGCCGGACCAGTCGGGTGTGTAGCGCAGCAACGGTTCATAGGCCTGATAGCGGAACAGCATGGAAAGCGAGCCGCCGCCGACGAGCGCCATATTCCAGTCGCCACCGTGCTTTCCCACGCTTTCGACCGGTTTTACGACGAGTGGGTTTTCCGGCAACCGGTCCTTGACCGGCGGAAGCGCCTTGCTCGATACTTTTTGCTTCAGGATATCCGCTTCCTTGAAGTCGGCGGCAATGGCCGGCAATGCCGGCAAAACAAGAACGGCCGACGCCCCGGCCAGAAACGCGCGGCGTTTCAGCTTTATCATGGCTATCTCCTCCTGGGTCCAGGCTCGCGTCTTATGGCTTTCCGGCGGGCCTTGGATGAAGGAAGATTACAGTTGGATATTGTTAGGTAAAGCGTTATGTTACGTTAGTGCAAAAATTTGCCTTTTTCGTTTTGCTGATGTAGCCAATTGCGTTATGCAAAAATTGGCATTGACGGAGTGTCGGAGTGGGAAGCAGGGGCCGGGTCACATTACAGACGATCGCGCACGAAGTCGGCTTGTCGAAATATGCCGTATCGCGCTCGCTGGCGGGCAAGAGCGGTGTCAGCGAAGAGACGCGCGTGCTGATCCGCGATACCGCGCAGCGCCTGGGTTATATCAAGCCGGCGGGTCAGGCCGCATCGAGCGACATCGCGGTCGCCTTTCACGATCTCGACCCCGTCAACAGCGAACTCTACATGCAGATGCATAACGGGATTCAGGGCGAGGCGCACCGGCTCGGCCTGGGATTGCGCGTGCATTGGACACATAGTGTCAGCCAGCTGGAGGAACTGGCGCGATCCTGTTCCGGACTGTTGCTGATCGGTCCTCACGACAGTGCAGCCATTGCCGCAGCGACCGCGACCGGCGTGCCGATCGTGCGCTTCGGCTGGGTCGATCCGCTAGAGCAGGCCGATCAGGCGACTGGCACCGATCACGAAGCCGGCCAGGCCGTGCTGCAATATCTGATCGATTACGGCCATCGCTCGATCGCCTATGTATATGGCACCCCCGGGTATCGCGGACGCAAGGAACGCTTTTACGGCGCGCGCGAGATCGCCGAACGTCATCCCGATGTGGCGCTCCACGTCATGCAATTCGAGGAGCAGAGCGGCTTCAGTGCGGCCTTCCTGGCCTTGAAGGATAAAGACGTGCATCCGACCGCTTTCTTTTGCGCGCATGATGGGCTGGCGCTGACCGTCGTCTCCGAGCTGCTCGGTCTCGGCTATCGCATTCCGGACGATATTTCCGTCATCGGCTTCGGCGATTTCTCGCCGGCGACGCAAATCTCACCATCGCTGACGACAGTCCGTGTGGAGGGGCAGGAAATTGGCTCTGTCGGTCTTCGCCTGCTTCTGGAGCGGATCAAGCGGCCGCGCCTGCCGGGTGAGCCGGCACGCCGCGTGAACATCGCGTCGAGGATCGTCGAGCGCCGGTCCGCCGGACCGCGCCGACCGTGATGGCGGCATATCACCGACAGGCCGATCCGCCTATTCGGCGCTGACGGCCTGAAGTGCCGACTCGATGATCATTTCGGCGCCCAAGGGCAGGACGCTTTCGTCGATCCGGAATTTCGGGTGATGCAGCGGGTAGGTCGCGCCCTCGGCCTCGTTCCTGATGCCGAGGCGGAAATAGACCGATGGCACCTTCTCGCAATAGAAGCCGAAATCATCGGCGGCCGTCCAGCCGGTGCCGGCCACGGCCTTGCCGTCGCCGAGAAGGCGGGCGGCGGCCGCGCGGACGATGCCGGCGAGCTCGGGATCGTTGACGACAGGCGGCTCGCCGTCGATGAATGAGAGCCTGGCCGTCACGCGGTGGGCGATCGCGAGACCCGAAACGATCTCCTTCAGCCGGTCCTGGGCACGGCGCCGGGTGGCGAGGCTTCCGCTGCGGATCGTTCCCTTCAGCCGGACTTCGTCGGCAACGATATTGTAGGATCCGCCGCCTTCGATGCCGGTGATGGAAACGACGAGCGGTTCGTAAGCATCGCTCTCTCGGGAAACGATCTTCTGCACTTCGCCGACGATCGCGCAGGCCGCCGTGATCGCGTCGACACCATCGGACGGTTTCGCCGCATGGGCGGCAACGCCTGTGACCACGAGATCGAAGATATCGCTGGCAAGCGTATAGGGGCCCGGCGCCACGGCGATCATTCCGGCGTCGAGATAGGGATCGACATGGATGCCGATCGCCGCATCGACATCGTCGAGCAGACCTTCTTCGACGATCCTGCGGCCACCGAGCGGTTCGGCCTCTTCGGCCGGCTGGAAGATGATGCGCACCGTCCCGGAAAACTGGTGCCGGTTGCGATGCAGATGGCTGGCGGCCGCAAGCACCATCGCGGTATGGGCATCATGGCCGCAGGCATGCATCACGCCGCTGTTGGCCGATGTGAAGGCAACTCCGGAATCCTCGAGGATCGGGAGGGCATCGATATCGGCGCGCACGGCGACCTTCCGGTTCGAATTGCCTCGCTCGCCGGTTATGTCCAAGGTCACGCCATAGCCGGCGACGCGCCGATGGCCATGCATGCCTTCGGCGACCAGCCGTTCCTCGATATAGGCCTGGGTCTGGCGCTCGTCATTCGACAGTTCGGGGTTGCGATGCAGGTGACGGCGATCGGCCAGCAACTGTTCGCGGAGATCGGCGGTCAGACCCTCAAGCCTTTGCATGGATTTCTCTCGGAAGGTTGGTCAGGGTTTCGCAACCGCTGGCCGTCACCAGGATCGTCTCGCTGACCTCGATGCCCCAGCCATCCATCCACATGCCAAGGATCGAGTGCAGCACATTGCCTTCCTGGAGGACGCTCCGGTCTCCGGGGCGCAGGCTGATCGTGTGTTCGCCCCAGTCCGGCGGGTAGGCGACGCCGATCGAATAGCCGATCCGCGATTCCTTCTTCAGCCCGTAGCGGGCGATCACCTGACGCCATGCCGCCTCGACATCTTCAGCGAATATTCCCGGGCGTATGGCGCCAAGCACTGCGTCCATGCCTTCGATCACCGCCTTGGCGGTTTCGGAGACCTGGGGCGATGCCTTGCCCAGCTGCATCGTCCGGGCGAGACCGGCCGTATAGCGCCGGCAGACGCCCGCCAGTTCGAGGGCCACCGTCTCGTCGGTTCCGAACCGCCGGTCGCTCCACATGATATGGGGTGCGGAGGCATTTTCGCCGCCCAGGATCGTCGGGGGCAGGGCGGTGATGTCGCCCGCGAATTCCGCCGATCCGGCAACCTGAGCGGCCTGGATCTTGGCGATCGCATCGCATTCCCGGACGCCGGGCTCGATCACCTCATAGGCGGCGCGCACAGCGGCCTCGGCCAGGCGCGATGCCTTGCGAAGGTAGTCGATCTCCGGGGCGCTTTTCACCGAGCGCACCCAGTTCACCAGAAGGTCGGCATCGGAAAACCGCGCGTTCGGAAGTCCGGCGACCAGCCGGGCATGGGCCTTCGGCGAATAGTAATAGGCCTCGAGTTCGATGCCGATGCGCCGGTTGCCCCATCCCTTCGAGGTGATCCATTCGGCAATCCAGTCCATCGGGTGACGATCCGGATGCTGCACATAGGTTTCCGGAAAGCCGACGACGTTGCGGGGCGCCATCCAGGCGGTCAGCAGACCGCCCGCTGCGTCCATGGCCCGGCCGATCCAGACCGGCTCCTCGTTTTCTTCGACCGGGACGAGCACGATCTGCGGCGTGTAGAAAGACCAGCCGTCATAGCCCGTCACATAATGCTGGTTGGCAACGTCGTTGATGGCAAGAAGCTCGATGTCGCGCCGGCGCATCTCAACCCTGATCGCATTCAGGCGGCGGGCATATTCGGCTTTTTCAAACGGCAGCGTGATCATCGGGTCCCCTTGCAAGATCAGGCATCAGACAGCGCCGGCAGCTTGGCAGATATTTGGAGATAGTCGGGCTAAAATCGGCTGTTGCAAGAGAGAGATTGGCTGTGGGTGTCGCATCTGTGCGGTGGCGGCTATCGCGGGCCACCTCGTTTGCCGGCGCGACGGCGATCGGCATCCAGCCGGCGCTAAGCTTTTGCCAAAGGTGTCGAATCACCTATAGTTGCATTTATTCAAATATGTGAATTCATCGCCAGCCATTGGTATCGCGTGGGCCGGTTGCAATACTGAACTCCGGTCCATGGAGTCTTTGGAATGCATTCAGGACTCCGGCCGGTGAGCCTCGGCCTCCTTGCTGCGATTGCCGTTTCGCAGGTTTCTTGCGCTCAAAAGCCGGTAGCGGGCGACCCCAAGGCGACGGCGTCGATCCCTTCGATCCAGGCCAATTCTCCACAATCTCGGCCGGCCCCGGCCGTCAGCCCGGTCCTGGCGCCGGTGACCGATGTCGATTCTGCCGTCCGGCGCGCGATCGACTGGCATCCGGCGATACGTGAGGCGGCGGGGCGGATCAGGGAACAGGGCGAGATCGTCAACGATGCGAAATCGGGATATCTGCCGTCGGTCGGCGGCGGCGTCGATCTCGGTGTCCAGAACCGCGATCGCGGCGACTGGACGCCGCGCTTCAATCTGACGGCCAGCCAGATGATTTACGATTTCGGCAAGGTGTCCGGCCGTGTCGATGCGGAATCGGCGGTTCAGGATGTGCGCAAAGCCGAGCTTCTCGCAAGCGTCGACGACGTTATCAGGGACACGGCGCTGGCTTCTGTCGAAGTGCTGAGGGCTGGAAAGCTCGCCGGCGTCGCCAAGGACCAGATCGACGACGTGCAGGCGATCGGCCGGCTTGTCGAGGCGCGGACCGATCAGGGCGCCAGCACCCGCTCGGACAAACTGCAGGCTGAGGCGCGCGTCCAGACGGCGGAATCGCGTGCGATCGAGATCAGTGCGCAGAAGCAGCGCTGGGCGAGCACGCTGAACGCGCTCGTCGGCGCGACGTCGCCGGTCGAGCTTCGTGCCTCGATGCCCGACAGGGTGCTTGGCGCCTGCGCGGGGACACCGCCCGTCTGGGAGACAGTGCCGGCGGTGGTGGCGGCGAAGTCGCGCAAGCGCGAGGCGGACGCGCGCGTCAAGCTGGCACGCGCGGAGATGCTGCCGACGCTCGCGCTTGAGGCGTCCGGCCAGTTCAACGTCTGGGACAGCAGCGAAGATCCGGATTATGTCGTCGGGCTGACGATCAAGGGTGATCTCTATAACGGCGGCTCCTTCCGGGCACGCCAGAATGCCGCCAAATACGCTGCCGAGTCTTCGGAAGCGGCTGTCGCCGCCGCGCTATTCGATGCTCAGAAAAGCTGGAATGAATCCAGCGCCCAGGTCCTCAGCCTCGTGGCGTTGCAGAAGTCGCTGGCCTCGCGCCAGCCGATGATGCGCCAGACACGTGACCTCTATCAACGGCAGTTTCTCGATCTCGGCACCCGGACGCTGCTCGACGTGCTGAATGCCGACCAGGAGCTTCACGAAGCACGGTTCGATGAGATCAACACGCGTTTCGACCTCTATAAGTTGAATATCGAATGCGCCTATGCGGCCGGACGCCTGCGCGATGTGTTCAATCTTGCTCCAGGTGAGCGCGCGCGTGAGAGCGCCGGGGCCAGAAAACGAGAGAATGCCGTCCCAGGCTGATCCATCGTTGATTTTTTTGAGATAAATGCTGCGCTGCCGCAGGCGGGCCATGTCCGGAGGGTGAAAAACCGCCGGTTCTCAGGGACAATAGGGGGTTGCTCCGGGTCCGGACCGCGCGCTGTGCCGGGCCGCGACATGGCATTTCCGTGCCAATTCGGCACAGTTCCCGCGCAAACCTAACAACCCCCTTCACCGAACCTCAATTCTAACTGCACTCCCGTACCGACTGCCGGTTGAAGCTTCCGCTCAATGTGGCAGTTTTCGAGTCACGTGGATGTCTTCAGCGATGGCGCTGGGGATGTCTGCCGCACATGAGGGACGCGGCTGCAAAACGCTCGGGGCAACATGTTCGACCATCACACCGCGAAAGCGGCTGTGAGATGGCGCCGATGATATGGCGCCGACCTGTTGAGGAGCATATCGATGGTAGCAATCGTCTCGGATAAGGTGAGCGGCAAGACAGCAACTGTGACGGAGGACCGCATCGTCCTCGACAGTCCGAGCACCGTAAAGCTCTCGCTTTCTCCCGACGATATCGCCTCGACAAACCGGTCCGGCAACGACCTGGTTCTCCATCTCAAGGACGGGCAAACCGTCGAGATCGACGGGTTCTACAGCAATCAGGGCGGCGAGCGAAGCGAACTCCTGCTCGAGGATCCCTCCGGCAAGGTCTGGATCGGCGACACTGCGGATGCCGTCGGCGACATCAGCTTCGCGCCAGCGGGGGCTGTCGATCAGCTGGTCGGCGCTGGCGCAGCCGGTGGTGCCGGTGCCGGCTCGATACTTGGCATCGCCCTGCCGCTCGCGCTGGCTGCCGGGGGCGTGGCTCTCGCGGCCGGTGGCGGCGGCGGTGGCTCCGATGATGACACGGATTCCGATGCCGACTCTGATGCGGATGCAGACGCTGATGCAGATGCGGATGCCGACGCTGATGCGGACGCTGACGCAGACGCTGATGCGGATGCTGATGCTGATGCAGATGCCGATGCTGATGCTGATGCAGACGCTGATGCAGATGCTGACGCGGACGCTGATGCGGATGCCGACGCAGACGCTGATGCAGACGCGGATGCAGATGCAGATGCAGATGCAGATGCCGACGCGGATGCAGACTCCGATTCCGACTCGGACACGGATCCGCCCGAGCCTGCCGCCAATCTGAGCATCAACGCGTCCGGCTCGGTGCTGGCGGGCCTTGGCGAGGCCGGTGCAGTGGTGACGGTCACCAATGCGAGCGGTCAGATCGTCGGCACAGGCATCGTCGGGCAGAACGGATCGTTCTCTATCACCCTCGATCCGCCGCAGGCCGATGGTGGGAGCCTTTCGGTCTCTCTGGAAGATGCCGCGGGCAACCAGTCGGCGCTTTCCACCGTCGTTTCCCCTGATCACCTGGCGCCCGAAGCGCCTGGCAACCTAGCCGTCAACGAGGATGGCACGACGCTCAGCGGACGGGGCGAGCCGGGCGCGACGGTGACCGTGACCGATGCCAACGGCACGACCGTCGGAACGGGGATCGTCGGCCAGGACGGCAATTTCAGCATACAGCTGCAACCGGCCCAGGCGAATGGCGGCGAACTGGACGTCGTCCTGAAGGATGCTGCCGGAAACGCCTCGGCGCCCGAGGCGCTGACCATCTCCGACACGCAGGCCCCGGCTGCGCCGACCGGTCTGCTCGTCAACGGGACGGGGACAGTCCTGTCCGGCCATGGCGAAGCTGGCGCCACCGTCACGGTCAGCACCGCGGCGGGTTTGGCGATCGGCTCCGCCACCGTCAATCCGGACGGCAGTTTCAGCGTGCCGCTCGATCCGGCGCAAGCCAATGGCGGCGCGCTCAGCGTTGTCGTCTCGGATGCCGCGGGCAATGAATCCGGTCCGGTCTCCGTACTCGCGCCGGATCCCGACGCGCCCGATGCGCCGACCGATCTTGCCATCAACGGCACAGGCACCACCCTGACCGGCGAGGGCCAGGCTGGCACCGAGGTTCGGGTCACCAATGCGGCCGGAACCACGGTCGGCACGGGAACTGTGCAAGGCGACGGGACATTTTCCGTGACGCTCAGCCCGGCGCAGGCCAATGGCGGCGACCTCCATGTCGTGCTTGTCGAAACCGACGGCAGCACCTCGCAGCCGGGGGTGATTGCGTCACCCGACCTGACCGTTCCGGACGCGGCGACCAATCTCGACGTCGATGACGCGGGCGCGTTCCTGACCGGGCGCGGCGAACCCGGGGCGACCGTCACGGTCAGCAATGCGGCCGGCGATCAGGTGGGAACCGGCACCGTTGCCGCCAACGGCTCCTTCAGCATTTCGCTCTCGCCAGCTCAGGCGGATGGCGGCACCCTCCAGGTCGTCGTATCGGACGCGGCCGGCAATGCCTCTCAAGCAGCGGCAGTCACGACACCTGACCTCGCCGCGCCGGCCGCACCCGATGATCTTGCCCTCAATGGCAGCGGCACCGAGGTGACCGGCACCGGCGAACCCGGCGCCACCGCGATCGTCACCACGGCCGGCGGCGTTGTCGTCGGGTCGGCGACCGTCGCGCCCGATGGCAGCTTTGCCGTTACGCTCAACCCGCCGCAGGCCGATGGCGGCCTGCTCGAGGTGACCGTGAGAGATGCTGCCGGCAATGTTTCCGATCCGGGAACGGTGCCGACCACGGATACGACCGCACCACCTGCCGCGACCGGTCTCGACGTCAACGACGCCGGCACGATTCTGACAGGACAGGGTGAGCCCGGTGCCACCGTGACGGTGACGAATGCGGCAGGCACGGCCATCGGCACGGCGACAGTCGGCCCAGACGGAGCCTTCACGATCGGCCTGTCGCCGGCCCAGACGGATGGCGGCGATCTCCAGGTGCGGCTGACCGATGCCGGCGGCAACCAATCGCCATCGGCGACGGTCGCAACCCCCGATCTCCTCGCCCCCGGCACCGCGGAAGACCTTACGGTTGGCGCCGACGGATCGTCCGTCAGCGGTACAGGCGAACCCGGCGCAACGGTGACGGTGACGAATGCCGCCGGCGCCGTCGTCGGAACGGGCACCGTCGGCACCGATGGCAGCTTCACTGTCGGACTTGTTCCGCCGCAGACGGATGGCAGCGACCTTTCGGTCGTGGTCAAGGACGCCGCGGGAAATCAGTCGGCTGCGGCCCAAGTGCCGTCGATCGATCTGGTCGATCCAGACGCGCCCACCAATCTTTCGGTCAATGTTTCAGGGACGACACTGACGGGTCGTGGCGAAGCCGGCGCGACGGTGATCGTGACCAATGAGGCCGGTACGCAGGTCGGAACCGGCACCGTCGGTGCCGACGGCGTGTTCTCGATTACGCTGAACCCGGCGCAGGCCGATGGCGGGGATCTCCAGGTCCAGCTCGAAGACGGCAGCGGCAACCAGTCGGCCCTGGCCAATATCGCGACACCCGATCTCGCCGCGCCCGACGCGCCGTTCGATATTGCAGTCAATGCCGGCAGAACGGTGCTGACCGGCGAAGGTGAGCCCGGCGCCACCGTCACGGTCACGGATGCGGCCGGCGTTACAGTCGGCACCGGCCTCGTCGCTGCTGACGGAAGCTTCTCGATCACGCTTGCTCCTCCGCAGACCGCTGGCGGCGCGCTTCAGGTCGTCCAGGAAGACGTCGCTGGAAACATCTCCGGAAATGCCACCCTGCCATTGACCGATATCCAGCCACCGGACGCGCCGACCAACCTGCTGGTCAGCAATAGCGGCCTGCAGCTCACCGGCATCGGCGAAGCCGGCGCCACCGTGACGATCACCAATGCCGGCGGCACAGTGCTCGGCAGCGGTACGGTCAATCCCGACGGAACATTCAGCATCGGACTGTCCTCGGCTCAGGTGAACGGCGAAGTGCTGAACGTCTCGCTTGAGGACGCCGCAGGCAACGGGTCTCCTGTCGCTACCGTGCTGGCGCCCGATCCCGACGCGCCGCCCGCGCCCGAGAACCTCTCCATCGACGCCGCCGGTACGGAAATCAGCGGCGAAGGTCTAGCCGGCAGCACCGTCACCATCACCACTGCCAACGGCACCGTCGTCGGCAACGGCGTGGTCGCCGGTAACGGCACGTTCGATATCGTCCTGTCGCCACCGCAGATCGACGGCGGCGACCTCAGAGTCGTCCTGACCGGAACCGGCGGCATCTCGCAGCCCGGAAGCATTGCCTCCCCGGATCTGACACCTCCGGAGGCGGCCACCAATCTCGATGTCAACGATGCGGGAACCACGCTGACGGGCCGGGGCGAGGCCGGCGCAACCGTGACGGTGACCAACGCCGCCGGAGACGAAGTCGGCACTGGCACGGTCGGAGCGAACGGCGTCTTCACCGTCACCCTGGCTCCGCCGCAGGCTGATGGCGGCGGTCTCTCGGTCGTGCTGGCCGATGCCGCAGGCAATGATTCCGACCCGGCGAGCACGCTGTCTCCTGACCTGACCGCGCCCGAGGCGCCGATCGAGCTCGGCGTCAACATCAACGGCACCTCGCTGACCGGCGAGGGTGAACCCGGCACCGCCGTGACCGTCACCAATGCCGCCGGTGTCGTCGTCGGTACCGGTATCGTCGGCATCGACGGCACGTTCACGGTGGCGCTGTCGCCGGCGCAGATCAACGGCGGTCCGCTCGACGTCGTGCTGAAGGATGCAGATGGAAACATCTCGGATCCCGGCACGACCGCTTCGCCGGATCTGCTCGACCCGGCAGTCCCGACCGGCCTCGCCGTCAATGCCAGTGGCACGATACTGACCGGCCAGGGTGAGGCGGGTGCATTGGCGACCGTCTTCAATGCGCTCGGCGTTGCGGTCGGGACGGCCACTGTCGGCCTGACCGGCGCCTTTACCGTCGACCTTGCGCCGGCGCAGGCCGATGGCGGCGCCCTGACGGTGGTGTTGCAGGATGCCGCCGGCAATCTGTCGGATCCCGGATCCATCCTCACCCCCGACCTGTTGCCGCCGGAAGCGCCGACGAGCCTTGTCGTCAACGCTTCGGGAACAGAAGTTACCGGGCTCGGCGAAGCAGGCACCTCGGTCACCATCGTCGATGCCGATGGTGATGTTGTCGGCACCGGTTCGGTTCGCGCCGACGGAACGTTCAGCATCGGACTGTCGCCGGCGCAGGTCGATGGCGGCCCACTGGACATCGTTCTGCAGGACGGCGCAGGCAATATCTCGCTCCCGGGCACGATCCTTGCTCCGGGGCTGGATTTCGCGCTGACCGACGCGAGCGGCACGGCGACCCTCGACCGCGCGGTGACCGACATTCCGGAGGCCCATCCTTCGACCGCCTCCGACACGCAGTTCGACCTGCTCGGTCTGACGATCGGCAATCTTGCCAGCGTCAATCTCGGAGCGACCAACCAGCCGGTGGTGAATTTCAACCTCAGCCAGGGCAATAACCATGTCGCCCTCGATCTCGGTATTTCCGGCGCGCTGCAGATCGGCGTGCTGAGCAGCTACACGATCATCATCGAGCGCTTCCAGGGCGGCACCTGGGTCAGGCCGAACGATCTCGGCAACCAGGTGCATAACGGCATTCTCGATCTCGACCTGCTCGGATTGGGCGGCACCCATGGGACCGTCGTCTTCGATGATATCCCGGCCGGCACCTATCGTGCCACGCTTGTGCCCGATGCGGGCATCAGCATCGGCGTGGCACTGACGCGCGATATCTCCGTCGTCGCCACCGATCTGTCGGAGCAGGTGACGATATCGGTCGGAGAAAAGGCGACCGGCAATTTCATCGACAGTGCCGCAACCGGCGCAGTCGATGATCTGCGGGTCGGGTCGGTCAATTTCGACGGCCATGCGCATGCGATGGCCAATGGCAGCACCCTCAGCGTGGACGGCGATTTCGGAACGCTGGTGATCCATGCCGACGGCAGCTACACCTACACCCCGGATACCGGGGCCGTTTCCGGCGGGACGGACCACTTCACGGTCACCGTCTACGACCCGGATACCGGCAATGCGTTGAGTGCCGATCTCAGCATCGACGTCAATGTGCATGACGCCGTCACCGCCATGGCATCGTCGTCCGATACGGTGAGCCTTGCCTTTGCCGATAGCGAGGCCGCCGATATCAGTCACAGCACGCTCGCCCGCGATGATGGCACAAACCATCAGACGAGCAGCGAGAGCCACAATGGTTCAGGCGACGATACGGCCGGGCTGATGCCTGACCAGGGCAATCAGGAGATCGATCTCTCGAGCCTTCCCGCCGTCGCGCACGACACCCACGCAGCAGATGCCGCTGCGGCGCCGGCTCCCAGTCCCGTCGATACGCCCGAAGTCGCGCTCACGACCGAGGTGCTGACGACAACGCCGGTGAATCCGTTCGAACCTGTCAAGCCGGACGACGATCTCGCGAACCACAAGCTGCCGGTCGTGTGAGGAGAGACCGATGGATCTTGCGAACAGTTCGCCGGCGCCGGTTGAAACTGGCCATGTGATCGGCAATGCCCAGCCCCAGCAGATGCCGCCGCCGGCCGCAGATGCAGGCGCGTTGCGATGGATCGAGGTCATGGGTCTGCTCGCGCGCCAATACGGCATCACGCATTCGCGGTCGGCCAACAGCTATTTGCCGATCATGCAGGAAGCGATGCCGCAGTTACGCCGGATCGAAAAGCTGGCCCGCCGTTTCGGCATCGACGTCAGACCCGTCGAACCCGGCGCCAGCGGCATCACCGCCCGGCGGCTGCCGCTGCTGGTCGAGACGAAGGACGGCGCCGTCGGCCTGATGACCGAGATTAGCAACGGCGAGGTGAAGATCACCTTTGCCGATGACGGCGGGCACTGGACATGGGTCGAGATCGGCCGTCTGGACGGTGAGATCACCCATCTGCTGATCGCCCGCGACGCGCGCACGCGCGCCGACGACCGGGTCGATGCCTATATCGCTCCCGATACGCACGGCTGGTTCCGCAAACTGGCGTTGAGCGATCTGCGCCCCTACGGCTATGTCCTGCTCGCCTCGCTGATCGCCAACGCCCTCTCCGTCAGCGGCGTGATCTTTTCGATGCAGGTCTATGACCGCGTCGTGCCGGCCAATTCGATGAGCACGCTCGTCGTTCTCTTCATCGGCGTGATGCTGGCCATCACCTTCGATTTCATCATGCGCAAGATCAGGACGCTGATCATCGACGTGCTGGGAAAGCGCGCCGACATCAAGATTTCCGACGTCGTCTTCGGTCACGCATTGCGCGTCAGAAACCAGAATCGCCCCAAGGCGACAGGCACGTTCATTGCCCAGTTGCGCGATCTGGAGCAGGTTCGGGACCTCTTCACGTCGACGACGGTCGCGGCCGTTGCCGACCTGCCGTTTTTCTTCCTGTTCCTCGGCCTGATGGCGCTGATCGGCGGCTGGCTGGCGGTCATTCCGGCGGCTGCGCTGGTTCTGATGCTGGCGCCGGGTCTCTTGGCCCAGCGCCGCCTGAAACAATGTGCAGGCCTTGCGATGCGCGAGTCGTCGCTGCGCAACGCCATGCTGGTCGAGGCGGTGCAGGGCATCGAGGACATCAAGGCGCTGCAGGCCGAGAGCGTCTTTCAGGAAAAATGGAACGCCTTCAACACCGCGAGCGCCGATGCGCAGGTGAGGCTCCGATACATTACCAGCATCCTCACCGGCTGGGGCTACAGCGTCCAGACCAGTGTCTTTGCGGTCATCATCTTCTGCGGCGCGCCGATCGTCATGAAGGGAGACATGAGCACCGGGTCGCTTGTCGCCTGCTCGATCCTCGGCTCGCGGATGATGGCGCCGATGGCGCAGCTGACGCAGGTGCTAAGCCGCTTCCAGCACGCCAAGATCGGCCTGCAGAGCCTCAACAGCATCATGAAGATGCCGGTGGATCATCCGCCCGCTGAAACCCGGCTTTCGGTCGGCTCGCTGCTCGGCCAGTACCAGCTGCGCAACTGCCTGTTCTATTACGGGCAGGCCGCGGGCCGGCCGGCGCTGTCGCTCACCGAGCTGAAGATCGATGCCGGCGAGACCATCGCGCTTCTCGGAAAGAACGGCGCTGGCAAGTCGACATTGCTGCAGGCGCTGTCCGGCCAGATCGAGCCGGCTTCCGGCGAGGTGCTGATCGACAGCCTGGCGATGGAGCAGATCGACCCGACCGACCTGCGGCGGGAGGTCGGCCTGATCACCCAGAATTCCCGCCTCTTCCACGGCACGATACGGGAGAACGTGATGCTCGGGGCGCAAAGCGCCTCTCAGCAGGCGCTACTCGATGCGCTGCAGATGACCGGCGCCGACGATTTCATCCGCATGATGCCGAAAGGTCTGGATCACCTGATAGACGAGGGCGGGCGTGGGCTTTCCGGCGGCCAGCAGCAGGCGCTGCTGCTCTCCCGCCTGCTGATCCGCAACCCGTCCGTCGTGCTTCTCGACGAACCGACGGCGTCGATGGACGAGGCGACCGAGCGGCAGTTCATCCGGCGGTTTTCGGCCTGGAGCAGGAGCAAGACGGTGGTCATCGCGACGCACCGCATGCGCGTCCTAGACCTGATCGATCGCGTCGTCGCCCTGGATCAGGGCCGAGTGGTCCTCGACGCGCCGAAGGAGGAGGCGTTGCGCGTCCTCAAAGGCGAACCGCGAACGACGGCCCAGGAGACCGCCGCCGGCCAGCAGCGGCGGATCGAGCGCGCCTTTGGCGGGCAGCCGATGCAGGGAGGAGACATGTCATGAGTACGTCCTTTTCCCGCGCCGTCGATGACAGCTGGCATTTCGGCGGCGAAGACGAAGTCCGGCTGTCCAAGGCCACGCGTGTTATCAAGCTTCTCGGCGTGCTGCTCGTCGTGCTCGTCGGCTGGTCCTATTTTGCGGTCCTCGACGAGGTCTCGACCGGAGACGGCAAGGTCGTGCCGATCCGCCGCGAACAGGTGATCCAGTCGCTGGAGGGCGGCATCGTCTCGAAACTGCAGGTTCAGGAAAACCAGATCGTCGAAGCCGGGCAACTGCTGGCCCAGCTCGATCCGACCATCACCGAATCCGACGTCGGAGAATCGACCGCCAAATACCGCGCCGCCCTTGCAAGCGCCGCCCGGCTGACGGCCGAGGTCAACCAGACTGAGCTGCGCTTTCCCGAGGAGCTGAACGGCTATCCCGATCTGATCGCCGCGGAAACGAAGCTCTACGAGGCGCGGCAGAACAATCTCAAGGAGACGCTGCAATGGCTCGACGAGTCCCTCGGGCTGATCCATCAGGAACTGAGCGTCAACGAGGGCCTGAGCGAGATGGGGGCAGCGAGCAGCGTCGAGATCATCCGGCTGAAGCGGGAACAGGCCGAACTCGAACTCAAGAAGGTCGAGGCGAGCACCCAATATGTCGTCGAAGCGCGTGAACAGCTTTCCAAGGCGAATGCCGATGTCGCATCGCTGCTCGCCGTCATCAAGGGACGCTCCGACAGCCTTGCCCGGCTGACGCTTCGTTCGCCGGTGCGGGGCATCGTCAAGAATATCGAGGTCTCGACGATCGGCGGCGTCGTTCCGCCGAACGGCAAGCTGATGGACATCATCCCGCTTGGCGACCAGCTGATGATCGAGGCGCGCATGTCGCCGCGCGATATCGCCTTCGTCCATCCCGACCAGCGCGCCACGGTGAAGATCACCGCCTATGACTACGCCATCTATGGCGGGCTGGAAGGCAAGGTGGTGACGATCTCTCCCGATACGATCCAGGACGAGGTCGACCCGGAAGTCTATTACTACCGGGTCTTCGTGAAGACCGAGAAGGATGCGCTGAGCAACGATGCCGGCAAGCAGTTCCCGATCTCGCCCGGGATGATCGCCACCGTCGATATCCATACCGGCGAGAAGAGCGTGCTCGATTATCTGATCAAGCCGTTCAACAAGGCGCGGGAAGCCATGAGGGAGCGCTGACGGGTGAGGGCGGACAGCACCGATTTCGAGATGCTCGGCGACCATGTGCGCGCCGCCTGCCAGCGTCTGCCAGCGCCTCATCCCGCCTTCGTGCTCTTCTTCTCCTGCAGTGGTGGCGAGGACCGCGCCACCGTCGCGATCGCGCAGGGCGACACGTTCGAAGCTGCCTGGTCGAAGGGCCTTGAGGCGGTGCGAGCGATGCAGGCCGGAGCGCGCGGGTCGCGCCGCTGGCTTCGGATCGACTGGCCGCTCGCCGTCGAACCGGTGAACTCGGATGGCCTGAGGGAGATACTGGGGAGCACCAAACGCAACTACTTTCGCTTCGGCATCAGTCTCGATGACGGCTTCGATCACGCCTTCCTGGAGCAGGAGCTGAATGCCAATGCAATGCTCTATGGCGGCAACCAGACGCCGACGGCAGAGCTCAACGAGAAGAATTTCCACGCCTATTTCCAGAAGCGCTTTCCTGGACAGGCGAGCCCGGATCTCGGCGCTGGGCCGGCCTATGTCTTCACCAGCGCCGGCATTTTTCACGACGGCGAGACGGCCCACCCTCTCTATCCGACTGGGCGAAACGCTAGCCGGCGCATCGTCGATGAGCTGACGGTGCCGCTGCTGACCGGACTCATTGCCGACGGCTCGGAATATCTTGCAAGGCAGGTCATGCCGGACGGCCGCTTCATTTACGGCATCCACCCCTGCTTCGACCGGGAGATCGGGACCTACAACGCGCTCCGCCATGCGAGCGCCACCTATGCGATGATCGAAGCCTATGAGGTGACGGGGATCGGGACGCTGCACGCCGCCATCGAGGGGGCGCTCGGCCTTCTCACACGGGAGCTGATCGCCCACACGGTGCTGCCGGATGGCACGCCCGCCGCGTTTCTGGTCGAAGCAAACCGCGAGATCAAGCTCGGCGGCAATGCCCTGGCGATTCTGGCGCTTGCAAAATATGCCGCCATCACCGGATCGACCGGCCACTACCGGCTGATGTCGAAGCTGGCGGCCGGCATCTGCTACATGCAGGACGGCAGGAGCGGCGCGTTTCGCCACGTCCTGGAATTTCCATCGCTGCGGACCAAGCAGACCTTCCGTACCATCTATTACGACGGGGAAGCGGCCTTCGCCCTGATGCGCCTTTACGAGCTGACGGGTGAACCGTCCCTGCTCAGTGCCGTCGAGAACGCCTTCGACCATTTCATCCGCAGCGACCATGCCTGCCATCACGATCACTGGCTGGCCTATTGCGCCAACGAACTGACCCGGCATCGCCCCGAGCAGCGCTATTTCCAGTTTGCGATCGACAACGTTTCAGGACATCTCGATTTCGTCGCCAATCGCATCACGACATTTCCAACGCTTCTCGAACTGATGATGGCCACGCGCGAGGTTCTCGTCCGGCTCGAAGGCGATGCGCGGTTTGCTCACCTCCTCGAAAAGATCGATTTGGAGCAGTTCGACAGCGCGATGGAAAAGCGCGCGCGCTATCTGCTCAACGGCCATTTCTGGCCGGAATTTGCGATGTTCATGAAAAACCCGCAGCGGATCAACGGCTCCTTCTTCATCCGTCATCACGGATTTCGCATCCGGATCGATGATGTCGAGCATTATCTATCGGGGCTCATCGCCTACCGGCGCCTTGCACTATCGAGAGCAGCGAGCGATCACCGAACCGCTTTCGCTGCGGGATCCGGATGGCGCGGGCTGGCGCCGAGGCGGGCAAGCACGGCGTTGGGAATGGCGTAGCGGCGGATGACGTCGGGGCCGTTGCGTAGGCCGCAGATTTCGCGATGGATGAAAAGAGCCCAGACGGCGGCCGCCGCCTGATCGACGAGCCTTTCAATTTCCGTCACGCCACTGTCGCGGCTTTCGGCGTGGGCAAGCGCAGAAAGTGCTTCCTCGACGGTCCGGCCGTTGCGGCCAAGCGTACTCGCCCGCTCCGACATCATCTCATATTCGAGGATGCCGAGGCCTGTTTCCGTCAGATTTGATGGGTTGAAGTTTCGCGGTGGGCGAACCGTCATGCCGATCTCCCGTTTATGTTTCCTTTCTACCGGATGGGTGCGGCAAAACCAAGGGCCCCGCTAGACGCCTGCGTTTCCGTACCTCTGCCTCGCATCACCAAAGCGTGACGGCGTGGTGGGCTGGTCCGTACGGGCGTGTCATCTAGCTATGTCAGGAAAAGGGTATCTTCTGGCGAATGCTCTTCGATTGCCGAGTTCTGAGGGGGGCTTCGCTGCCAACGCCCGCCCACCAATGAATATCCGTACGCTTCTGTACAGAACCGATTGAAAACACTTCGCTTCCGGTCCGGCTGCGCCATCTATCGGATGTGAGAAAAGGTGACGACCATGGATAATTCGAGTGACTGGATTGCGGCAAGAGCCTATGCGCTGTGGGAGCAGGCCGGAAGGCCGTTCGGCCAGGATGAAATTCACTGGCGGCAGGCGGTTCTGGAGCGTCAGCTCCTGGAGGTCACCCGCGCCTCGGCGGATGGACGCGAGGTTCTTGAACGGGCGCGTATCGCCGCCCCACCGATGGCCGGGGAATATCGCAGCGTCTTGATCGTCGAGGACGAGCCCGACATCCGCTACGACATGGTCGATTTTCTGGAGCGGGCGGGCTATCGCACGCTTGAGGCGGCCAATGCCGACGAAGCGCTTGTGCTGCTCAGGCACAATGTCATCGATACGCTCTACACGGACATAGACATGCCGGGAAGCATGGACGGGCTCGGCCTGGTCGCCGCGGTGCGTGCGCGTTTCCCGGGCATGCGGATCATCGTCACCTCCGGCCTCGTCAAGCTATCGCACCAGGATCTGGAAGCAGGCATCACCTTCGTCGCAAAGCCGGCGGGCGGACTGGAACTGCTGAACCTGATGGCAAAGTCCGCCTAGGGTGTGGCATCCCTCCTGGTGGCGGGATGCCATATCGGATCGGGATGTACCGTCAGCGTCCACGCGGAAACAGTTGATCCGTCCGCTCGCCGTCCAGCCTCTGGTCCGGGTTTTTCGCATCATCGACCGTCCCCTGGTGCTCGGTGCGCATGATGTCGTCCTTCACCTCCTGAGGAAGGTCGCCTTCGAGATCATAGGCCCTGACACGCGGCGATTTCGTTTCGCTATTTCTTGTGAGCCGATCGGACCGGTCGCCCTGCGGCATATTCTGCTGCTCGTCATGCGGGACTTCGCCGCTTCGAAACTCATCGTAATGGGCTTCCGCCGATGCCTCGTTCGCCTGGCGTGCCTGCCAGCCCTCGCTTCGCCAGAGGTCGGCGCGTTCGTCCATATCGATCGAACCCTCCTCGTCCAGGATATCGTGAGCCACATCGTGCGTGGCATCGTCTACCGTCGCCGCCACGAGAAAGCCGCCACGACGCAAGCCCTCCGCATAGACGGCACGATCGTCGTCGGGGAACAGCCAGTCCTCGAGCTTGGCCCAGAAGCCGCTTCGATCGTCGCTTGTGACGGCAGTCTTTTCCGTATCTGCCTCATAGCCGGGCATGAGCCGCGTCTCGAAAATCTCCATTTCTCGCAGCCGGTCCATCGCTCGCTCCGCCTGATCGCGGCGATCGAAAAAGGCGGTCAATGTGCTGCGTCCGCCTCTTGCTGACCGAGCAACGGTTTCGTTGTGAAGGTTGTTCATTGCTTCCTCCTGCTGGTTGCATGCAATGCGAACCACCCCGCGGCAACAATGTTCCCTGCCTTCATGAGCAGTGACGCAACGACAAAACGCCCGCATCCAGGATGCGGGCGTTTGTTTTAGGTCAATCGCGATTACACGATCGGCCGGCGCGAGGGGATGAGATCGGGCTCGTCGTCCCGTTGACGTCCGCCAAGGGCTGCGGCGGCAGAGGCGATGAAAGCCCCGACCAGCAGCGACAGGGAGCCGACAAGCGCAGTCGTCGCGGCCGCCTTTCTCGCCTTGTCGGCAGCGGTCTGAGCCGCCGTCTTGGCATCGTCGATCTGTTTCAGCACCGTATCGACCCTGGCGCGGGCGTCGGTCTCGGAAAGACCGGTGCGGGCAGAAACGATCCCGGCAATATAGGTCTTGTCGCCATCGGGTATCGACCCGTTGGCCGCACCCTGCAACAGGATACGCGAGATCTCAGCGGCGGCGGCGCCGTCATCATTTCGGGCCTGACCGGTGGCTTTCTCGGGGCGGAGCAAGGCGTCGGTGAAATAGCCGGTCGAGATGTCCGGGCCGGTCGCGGATGCCGCACCGGCAGCGCTGGCAGTTGCCGCGGTATGGGCGATTGCGCCGGTGGCACTGGCACCGGCACCCGCCAAGGAGGTCAGCGACGATGCAAGGAAGCCGGCGACGAAGACCGTGGCCAGCGCCCAGCTCATAAAGCCGTGCGCGGTGTCACGAAAGAAGACTTCATCGGTATGGACCGCTGCCCATTTGGTGCGCAGACGTCCCGTCAGGTAGCCGCCGAGAGCGGACGAAAGCCATTGGACCACCACCAGCCAGATCGCCGCGCTGGCGCCGATCGTAACAGCGGAACTGCTTTCACCGGACCACGGCGAAACCATCGTCAGGCCGACGCCCGAGCCGAGAAGCAGCAATATGAGGGTAATGCCGGTGGCTGCCACCGCGCCCCCGATAATCGGGCCCCAGGCAACGGCCGCCTGAGAGGATTCGACAGGCATGGCTGTCGCGGCATTGTCATCGCTGAAAGACAAGACGGATCCTCCTAGCGCATGAAGAGTACGAGCAGAATGACGATCGGCAACGGGATGCCAAGAAGCCAAAGTAGAAGACCACGGCCCATGGGAAATACTCCTTTAAAATGACATTTGCAGCCTTCTAACCCTGGTTGAGACCGATTGTTCCACGATGTGCGCAAGAGCGGGATCGGGCGCGACATTTTGGCCGCAGAAGTTTTCGGGAACAATGGAAGCGAACCCAAGTTCGGCACCGGTCAACCCATACCGGAGGATAAAATGGCAACCGCAAAAACCCTCGAGGATCTCTTTCTCGATACCCTGAAGGACATTTACTACGCCGAGAAGCAGATCCTGAAAGCCTTGCCGAAGATGGCGCGCGCGGCGCAGTCCGAAGACGGAAAGAAAGGCTTTCTCCAGCATCGCGACGAAACGCAGGGGCATGTCGAACGCCTCGAGCAGATATTCGAACTGATCGGCAAGCCGGCCCGCGGCAAGACCTGCGAGGCAATCCAGGGCATCATCGCCGAGGCCAACGAAATCATCGAGGATTTCGATGGAAGCATTGCACTCGATGCCGGGCTCATCTCCTCGGCGCAGGCCGTCGAGCATTACGAAATGGCCCGCTACGGCACGCTGATCGCCTGGGCAAAGCAGCTCGGCCTCGATGAAGCCGCGGCCCTTCTCCAGCAGACGCTCGCCGAGGAGGAAGCCACCGACAAGAAGCTGACGAAGCTTGCCCTTTCGGCTGCAAATGCCAAGGGTGCGAAGGCTGCCTGACCTTTCAAACCAGCGGTGCCGCCGCACCCGGCGGCACTGCTTCTCATGTCTTGCGCCACCGGCCAGCAAACGATCGTCAGGCGCAGTGGCAAGCCGCTCGCGAAGGCGACGTGGAACATATGGCGCGCTACGGGCTTTTGCTGAGAATGGGATGCCTTTCTCGACCCGGAAGGAGCGCGTATTGGCTATTCGCCAAGAGGCAATCGGCAACAGGATGCTTGCGGCCTTGAAGCCGGAAGACTTTGAACTTCTCCAACCCTTCTTGGACGAGGCGGAGTTGCCTGCGCATTTCATCATCGCGCGGCCGCGCGCCAAGCTCGATTACATCTATTTTCCGGAATCCGGGATCGGTGCCGTGATGACCGTCTCGCCCGGCAACAAGTCGGCCGAAGCGGGGATGTTCGGATCCGAGGGGTTCGTGCCGACGTCAACCATTATCGGCGACGATTTCGTGCCCTACGTGATCGAAATGCATGTCGCAGGACGCGGCTACCGGGTGCCTGTCGAAGCAATGCGGATCACCACTGGCGCGAGCTCGTCATTCCAGGTGCCATTCATCAAGTATATGCATGTCTTCGCCACCCAGGTCGCCTATACCGCGCTCGCCAATGCGCGCTTTCAGGTGGAGCAACGACTGGCGCGCTGGATATTGATGTGCCACGACCGGATCAGATCCAACGAACTCAACATCACCCACGAATATATTTCCACAATGCTGGGTGTCCGGCGCCCGAGCGTGACGACGGCGCTTCATGTTCTTGAGGGCAACCGGCTGATTCGCTCAAGCCGCGGCGCGATCGTCGTTCTCAACCGAAAAGGCCTGGAGGACTTTGCCGGCGGATCCTACGGTATTCCCGAACGGGAATTCGAGCGCCTGCTCGGTTGATCGGCAAGGTCTGCGATCTCGGGAACAATCGCCCCTGGAAGTCATTCGGCGATTAGAATGAGGCCGAACCCTGTTCATCCAGCGAAAGGATCGCCGCCCCGGGCGACTGAGGAATGACGATGCGCTATTTCTTTCATGTTCGTGACGGGCAAACCATCATTTCCGATCCCGAGGGTACCGAATGCGGTTCGCTCGACGAAGCCGTCGTGGAAGCCAAGGTCAACGCGCGCGAGCTCATGGCCGAGCGGCTGAGGGCAGGCCGCGCCATCAACGGCCAGATCTTCGAGCTGACCGACGACACTGGGCAGGTCGTTGCCCATGTCAAATTTAAGGATGCGCTGGAGTAGCCCGGACCTAAATGGCGTCTTTTCGCTGGTCGCCGGACAGTTCGACCGTGCCCTGCTCCTCGCCATCCCAGTAGTGGATGGATTTCGCCGATATCTTCAGCAAAACCAATTCCGGCGTCTCGGTACCTTGCGGGAACCAGCGTTCCAAACCCTTCACCCAGTGCGCTTCGAACTGCGAACGGTCGTCGATGATGATCGCCTTGCCGTCGATGGCGATGAATATGCCGGGCTTGCCGAGGAGATGGGGCGGTGCCGTAAACGTCAGCGATACCGCCGGATCGACCTTGATCGCTGCAATTTTTCCGGTGTCGGCATAGGAGAAAAACCAGCTGTCTCCATCATAGTCGACGTCGCCGTTGTTGCTCATCGGGCGCGCCGTGATGCGTCCGTCGCCGGCACATGTCGAAAGCATGCAGAAGTCCAGCTTTCTGATATGTTTGGCGAGTTCCTTCAGGTCCATGGTAGACTTCTCCGATATCGTTGACGCGACGCGGCGCCTGGTTTTACGAGCGCGCAGGCGGCGTGCGCTTCGAACTGTCGGTCGTCCATGTTTGTTCCGTCACGCCGAGTTCCTGCCGAGCCAAGCCGGGGATAAGAGCCCAATTTTTGCGCTGTCGATCACCTCAAAAAAATCTGGAACCTTTCGCGTCTTTGAGCGTTAGCGATCCGTCAAATAAGGGGAGGAAAGATCATGCCGATCACCAAATGGCAGTCGCCGGTGCAGATCACGTCCGGAAACCGGACATGCGAGACAGTCGCCAACGCATTCGACGCGGTGCTGTATCTCTCTGAAAGCTGGCCGGAACGCAGCAGCGTATCCTTCATCGAGGCGCGCAACGCCTGCCGCGGCGCTTTGAGCGGCAGCATCGATGCCGAGGTCGCCCGGGCCAAGTTTCTGGCGGCCGTGGAAGCGGCGAAGATGAACGTTCACTAGACGATGTTTGAATCGCGGCGGTGACGAGCAGTTTCACATCATTGCCGCTCGATCCAGGGTATCTCAAGCTCGATTATCACAGGGGCATGGTCGCTCGAATGCGGCCAGCCTCGCGGCGTCCTTCTGACGCTTGCCGAATTCAGCAACGGCGTCACGGCCGGGCTCAGCAGGAAATGGTCGATCCGCAGCCCGGCATCGCGCTCGAAGCTGTTGCGCCAATATTTCCAGAACGTGTAGGTCGGCTCGTCCGGCTGAAGATGCCTCACGGCGTCCGTCCATCCCTGGCTGAGCAACCGCGCATAGGCTTTGCGGACTTCCGGCCGAAACAACGCGTCCTCACGCCAGCGCTCGGGCTTGTAGACATCGATCTCTGCCGGGATGATATTGAAATCGCCCGAGAAGATCACCGGGATGTCGAGCGCCAGGAGTTCTCTGGCGTGTAATTCCAGCCGTTTCAGCCATTTGAGCTTGTAGTCGAACTTCGGGCCGGGCGCCGGATTGCCGTTTGGCGCGTAGAGACATCCGATCAGGACCCCGTTGACGGCCGCCTCTATGTAGCGGCTCTGGGTGTCGTCGGCGTTCCCCGGCAGGCCGCGCCGGGTCACGACCGGCAAGACATCCCTGGCAAGGATCGCTACGCCGTTCCAGGATTTCTCGCCCTCGAACACCGCCTGGTAGCCGGCGCGCTCGATCTCCTTTCTCGGAAAGCTGGCAGTCGCGCTCTTCAGTTCCTGGAGGCATACGACGTCCGGCGCATCGTCCTTCAGCCAGCGAAGAAGGATGTCGAGCCTGCTGTTGATGCCGTTTATGTTGTAGGTTGCGATCTTCACGAAGCGGCCTGGCGATGGAGTTGAGAGCGAAAAATGACGGGGACGACCGAAAGTTCCGGACCTGGATGGGAGACAAGCGATTTCGCGACCGCATTGGCTGCCCTTGGCGATGGCTATGTCGAAGGCACATTCGCCGGCGCGTCATGGGGCGCGACGGTCAAGCGCTCCGCCGATGGCAGCCGGACCTGGCTTTTCGCCGAGGATCTCGCAGGCTCGGACATCGTTTCCTTCAACCTCTACCGGCTGAAGGGCGGACGGGCGACGCTCAAGCCTTGCGAGATGAAGGCGGAAAAAGTCATCGACTTCGTCGTCAATTTCAAACCCTTCTCCGCTTCTCAGGCAGAATGATCGGGAGGTGATGGAACGAGATCGGAGCGCGTGCGTTTCTCCGGCGCTGCAGGAGATAGATCCAATGAACATGAACCCCGCGATACAGTCATTCACCCCCATATCCGCTGCCGGCGAAATCATTGCCGAGGCCCGCCGAAACAGGCGCTATTCCCTTGAAGATCTTGCCGAAACATCGGGCCTGACGACCTCCGAGCTTGCCAGCCTGGAAAATGGCGGCCAGTTCAATCGCGCCCATGCCTTGCGCGCCGGCGCCGCACTCGGCATCGCTCCATCGGTGCTCGGAATCTGAAGCATCCCGGTCTCGGTCCGGTTTCGGACGGAGACGGAACTTGGCGACCGGCGAGGCATTGCCTCTGCAGAGGTCGCCGCCGTGTCAACCGGACGCGGCAGGGATGGTGAACGCAGCGGTTTTTCCGGTTTCTCGCTGCGGGCAACGAAACGCCAGGCGAGCACCCAACCTGTCCGGCAGGCGGCCTCGATCGGCGAATGCGGAAGCGTTTTCCACGACCTGGAGTTTACGCCATGGGCACACACGACAAGACTGTGAGGCTGGAAGCCGTCGCGACGGCCGACGACCACGTTCTGAGCCTGGTGCTTGACGGCGCGCATGTCGGTAGTGTCGCCCGGGACGATAAGAATCCGACGAGCAAGACACCCTGGGCATGGCGCCTGCTGCTTCCCGACAGCCGCCACGACAGTCCGCTAGCCGGCCAGTCGGCAGATATCGGTCAGGCGCTTTCGGATGCCGCGCAAGCCCTTGAGAATGCGACGCGCTAGAACCTGCGGGTTGTCTGACGCCGGGACCCGATCGCGCTCGGCCATCTTGCCTGTAGCCGCGAAAGGATATCCATGACGGACGACAGCCTGCAGCATCCTCTCTGGCACAAGGATGCCGTCATCTATCAGCTGCACGTCAAATCTTTCGTCGATGCCGACGGCGACGGTATCGGCGACTTCAAAGGCCTTGAAGGCAGGCTCGACTATCTTTCCGCGCTTGGCATCAACACGATCTGGCTGCTGCCATTCTATCCGTCTCCCGGAAAGGACGATGGCTATGATATCACCGACTACAAGGCGATCAGGGAAGAGTTCGGCAATCTCGAGGATTTCCGGCGCTTCGTCGCCGCGGCCCATCGGCGGTCGATCAGGGTGCTCATCGAACTGGTGGTCAACCACACGTCCGACAAGCATCCATGGTTCCAGCGGGCAAGACGCGCTCCCCCGGGGTCGCCGGAACGCGATTTCTACGTCTGGTCGGAGACGGACGACAAGTTCGAAGAAACGCGGATCATCTTCGTCGATACCGAGCGCTCCAACTGGAGCTGGGATCCCGTCGCGCAATCCTATTACTGGCACCGTTTCTATTCGCACCAGCCGGACCTCAACTTTCGCAACCCAGCGGTCGTCGAGGAGCTCGTTTCGATCATGAGCTTCTGGCTGGACATGGGCGTCGACGGTTTCAGGCTCGACGCCATCCCACATCTCGTCGAACGCGACGAGACCACCAACGAGAACCTGCCGGAAACGCACACGCTCCTCAAACATATCCGCAAGACGATCGACCAGGCCTATTCGGGCAGAATCCTCCTCGCCGAGGCAAACCAATGGCCCGAGGAAGCACGACAATATTTCGGGCAGGGCGACGAATGCCATATGGCATTTCACTTCCCGCTGATGCCGCGGATATTCACGGCCATCGCCCGTGCCGACAAGCAATCGATCGTCACCATCGTCAGCCAGACCATGGACATCCCCAAGGGATGCCAGTGGGCGATATTCCTGCGCAATCATGATGAACTGACGCTGGAAATGGTCACGCAGGAGGAACGGACTTTCCTGTGGGATACCTATGCTTCCGACAAGCGCGCGCGGCTCAATCTCGGCATCCGCAGACGCCTGTCACCGCTGATGGGCCAGGATCGGCGCAAGATCGAGCTGCTGCACGTCTTGCTCCTGTCTCTGCCCGGAAGCCCGGTGCTTTATTACGGTGACGAGATCGGCATGGGGGACAATATCGACCTCGGCGATCGCAACGGGGTGAGGACGCCGATGCAGTGGTCCGGCGAAGCCAACGGCGGCTTCTCCAGTGCACCGACGGAGCGCCTGACCCTGCCGCTGATCACCGATCCTCAATACGGCTTTCAGGCCGTCAACGTCGCAGATCAGGAAAACGATCCGCATTCGCTGTTGAACTGGCTTCGACGCGTGCTGCGAATCCGGACGCAGAATGCCGGCTTCGGCAGAGGGTCGATCCGCTTCCTGAAAACCGATCAGGCGCCGGTTCTAGCCTTTCTGCGCGAGCACAATGGCGAGCGCCTGCTCTGTGCGGTCAATCTTTCGGCGCATGCGGCAGCGGCCGACATCGAGGTGGCCGGCCTTGCCGGTCTGACGCCGGTCGAACTTCTGACAGGCGGGGCGTTCCCGGATATTTCGGGATCGCTTTACCGCCTGACCTTCCAACCCTACGGCTATTACTGGTTCCGCCTGCAGTGACGGGTAAGGCTTGCTCGCTCGAGCATAGAGCGTCAGAGGATCGGCTTGCCGCCTGTGACGGCGATGGTTGCGCCGCTGACATAGCTCGACAGCGGATCGGCGAGCATCACATAGGCCGTCGCAAGCTCTGCGGGCTGGCCTGGGCGCTGCATTGGTACCTGCTTGCCGAAATTCCTGACTGCATCGTCAGGCATCGTGGACGGGATCAGCGGCGTCCAGATCGGGCCGGGGGCGACGGCATTGGCGCGAATGCCCTTTTCCGCCAGCATCTGGGCAAGGCCGGCGGTAAAGTTCTGGATCGCTCCTTTCGTCGTCGCATAGGCGAGAAGATGCGGGCTCGGGGCATCTGCATTGATCGACGCCGTGTTGATGATGGCGCTTCCCGGCTTCATCAGCGGGACCGCCGCCTTGGCAAGATAGAACATCGCATGGATGTTGACACGGAAGGTCAGCTCCCATTCGTCGTCGGTTATCTCGCCGATATCCTTGAAACTCGCTTGATGGGCGGCATTGTTGACGAGAATATCGATGCCGCCCAGTTCGGCCTTGGCGGTGTCGATGATCGCCTTGCAATGCGACGCCTGCTGGATATCGCCGGCAACGAGGACCGCCTTGCGTCCCGCATCCTGCACCCAGCGCTTGGTCTCCTCGGCATCGTCATGTTCGTCCAGGTAGGAAATCAAGATGTCTGCACCTTCCCGGGCATAGGCGATGGCCACGGCTCTGCCGATGCCGCTGTCGGCGCCGGTTATCACGGCTTTCTTTCCCGCAAGCCGACCCGAGCCGCGGTAACTCTGCTCGCCATGATCGGGAATAGGGGACATGGCGCCCGTCGTGCCTGGCATTGGCTGGCGGGGCGTGTCGAACGGGGGTGTCGGGTAGGGCATGGTGTCTCCTCTTTGGATACGAGCACTCAATACGAACGTCCTTCGTTCGATTGATCCGGATTCTTCTTTCCTGAAGGTCCTAACCCATGCTGCCGCCCGCGGTTCCCCACGGCTGCGGATTACCCTCGCCAAACAGAACCGCCGGGGCAGGGCTGGTTCACAGCGATCCGTGGAACAAAGTGATTGTGTCGAGGTTTGATCGATCGGGGGTTTCACTGCTGGACGAGGACCATGACATATTCAACCGTACCGATCACAATGCGGGCCTATCGGGCACCGCTACGCTCCATTCCCCTGCATTTTTCAGCGGCCTGCTTCACCGGCGCCCTGATCACCGACATCGCCTATTCGCAGACGGCGGAAATGACCTGGGCGAATTTCTCTGCCTGGCTGCTCGCGTCGGGACTGGTCTTCGGCGGCCTCGCGCTGCTTGCCGGGATCATCGATATTTTCCGTAGACGCTTCCGGTTTGCCGGCGGTGCGGCGTGGATTTACGTCGCCGCCAGTCTCGCCGTGTTCGTCGTCTCCTTTTTCAACGCGTTCATTCACAGCCGCGACGCCTGGACTTCCGTTGTGCCGATGGGCCTGACGCTGTCGATCGTGGCCTTCGTGCTGATGATCGTCGCCGCAATCTTTGGCTCGATTACCGAACGCCGCATCGTCGAGGGATATTGAGATGGTCAGATATCGATTCACAAAAGCAGTCACCGCGGCGGCGCTGGTTGCATGCTCCGGCGCGTTCCTCTCTGCCTGCAGCGGTGACGAACCGGATCCCGGCTCCGAGATCGGTGCGGATCCCAAGCTGCCCGAGCAGTCGCAATATCTGATCCCGCCCATGCATGTCGCCAAGGTGGTCGGATGGAAGGATGGCGAGAGGCCGAAGGTTGCCGACGGCTTCAAGATCCAGGCACTTGCCTCCGGTCTGAAACACCCGCGGTCGGTCTATACGCTTCCGAACGGCGATATTCTCGCCGTAGAATCCGTTGCGCCGCCGGAAGCCTCGGCGAAACGCCCGAAGGACCTGATCATGGGCTTCGTCCAGTCCTTCGCCACCGGAGGCGGTGGCGGCGGCAACGAGGGCAGCAACCGGATCACGCTCCTGCGGGATGCCGACGGTGACGGGGTTGCCGAGGTCCATGATGTCTTGCTCGACCATCTGAACTCGCCTTTCGGCGTGGTGCTGGTCGGAAACGATCTCTATGTCGCCAATACCGATGCGATCGTCCGCTATCCGTATAAGCCCGGCGAGACCAAGATCACCGACCCCGGCACGGTGCTCACCGAATTGCCGGGCGGCCCGATCGATCACCACTGGACGAAAAGCCTGACGGCCAGCGAGGACGGCTCGCTGCTCTATGTCGGCGTCGGATCGAACAGCAACATCACCGAAAACGGTATCCAGGCGGAAAGGGATCGTGCGGCGATCTGGGAGGTCGATCGCGAGAGCGGGCGGCACCGTATCTACGCCAGCGGTTTGCGCAATCCAAACGGGCTCAGCATCGAACCGCAGACGAAAGCGCTGTGGACCGTCGTCAACGAGCGCGACGAACTGGGCCCCAACTTGGTGCCCGATTACATGACGTCGGTGAAGGACGGGGCCTTTTACGGCTGGCCCTACAGCTACTACGGCCAGAACGTCGATCCCCGTGTCATGCCGCAGCGCCCTGATCTCGTCGCCAAGGCGATCGCGCCTGACTATGCGCTGAGTTCGCATGTCGCACCGCTCGGCATGACATTCGCCAGCGGCACAAGTCTTCCGGCGGATTATCGCGAGGGAGCCTTCGTCGGAGAGCACGGGAGCTGGAACAGAAATGCGTTCAACGGCTACAAGGTCGTCTTCGTCCCCTTCGCCGGCGGCAAGCCGAACGGGTCTCCGAAAGACGTCGTGACCGGCTTCCTCGATGGAGACGAGCAGGCGAGGGGCAGACCGGTCGGCGTCGCGATCGACAAGTTGGGCGCACTTCTGGTCGCCGATGATGTCGGCAACACTGTCTGGCGGGTCTCGGCAACCCAGTAGCTTCGGGACGGCGGGAGGCCTGCAAGGCCCCCGCCACGTCCCCGATCTCGTCAATCCGGGCGGTGTTTGCCGTCGTTGAACAACAGCCTTCGCAATGATGTGATGAGAGCAGGGCGAGCGCCGGTCGAAGGGCTATTGCAATTGCATCGCGCCGCTCCATCTCGACGCTTGGAGTGTCTAACATCGAGGATTCGACCATGGCTGCAAACGAAGACCGCATTCGCCAGAGAGCCTATCAGATCTGGGAGCAGGAGGGCCGCCCGCACGGCAATGACCTCAAGCACTGGATGCAGGCATTCCAGGAAATCGCCGAAAGCGCCGATGCGGCCAGCGCAAAAGCGTCGCGGACGAAAAAGGCCGCTGCTCCGAAATCTGCAGGTGCTGCAAAGCCGAAGGCCGCGTCGTCCAAGGCAAGCAAGTCGAAGCCGGCTGCTGGCGCCCAAAGCGCACCGACGACGACACCGCCGCCCAAGGCCTCCAAGCCGACAAGAGGCGTCACCACCCATTAATGTGACGGTCAGTCACTGTCCTGTAAGCGCCGTCGCGGCGGAGCACGCTGCTGCGTCACGGCACGCCTGATCGCGTGGTGGCCGCGTCAGAGCGGCCATACGAGGCCTGCGCACCATTGATCCCGCATCATCTCCGATCATTGACTTTCCCGCTGTCGTTGAAATTTTCTCAATGAAACGCGAGGAACCGTCGTGCCCACCTTTGATCGCTCATTGCTTGCCGATCTGAATATCTTCCTCACCATCATGCGCCGGGGCAGCATGCGGCAGGCGGCAATCGAGCTCGGGGTGACGGTTTCGGCTCTTAGCCATCGCTTGCGCAAGCTGGAAGACGATCTCGGCGTCCGCCTGTTGAACAGGACGAGCCGCTCGATCACCCCGACCGAGGCCGGAGAGGCTTTGTCGGCCCAGCTCGAAATCGGCTTCCGGGTGATCGGAGACTCCCTCGACGCTCTGGAGCGCCACCGCGATTTTCCGACCGGGCGGCTTCGCATCAATGCGTTGCGTGATGCTGCCCGGTTGATCCTGGCGCCGGTCCTGCGCCGATACACGGCGGATTTCCCGGAAATGCATCTCGACGTCATCGTCGACGATCATCTGGTCGACATCGTTTCCCAGGGGTTCGATGCCGGGGTTAGGTATGGCGATCGCGTTCCCCAGGACATGATCGGCGTTGCGCTGTCGGCGCCGCTGCAATGGGTCGTCGTCGGCTCCCCGGAGCTGATTGCCCGGGTCGGGCGTCCGCAAAGTCCCGATGACCTCCTCAAGTTTCCCTGCGTCGAAATGCGGGTCGGAGACAATAGCCGCTATGCCTGGGAGCTCGGGAACGGCCCGGCTTTGCGCCGGGTCGATGTTCGCGGTCCCGTCAGCGCCAACGAGACGGAGCACGCGGTCGATGCGGCGCTTCGCGGAGTGGGGTTTGCCTACTGCCTCGAACGGCGTGTGGAGGCGGAAGTCAAAGCCGGTCAGCTGGAGGTGATCATGCCGGAATGGGCCTCCGAAGGGCCGCCCTTCATGATGTATTATCCCAGCCGCAGGCAGGTTCCGCCGGGCTTGCGGCACCTTGTCGATATCATTCGCGAGGACCAGAACCTGCCCCGCCTGGCATCGCCGATGACGCCCCCGGCCTGACGGCTGATCATCGCCGACTCGGCGCGCGATTATCCGACCGGCAATGGACCGCGCCGTGCGCGCGTTGCGGTGCGCGTCACCGCGGGAGGGTGGTCGCTTGCGCGGATGATCAGCTCGGCGCCGACGAGCACCTTGATCGGCGGCTGCCGCTCGGGAGACTTGATGAGATCGTCGAGAACGGTCACGGCGAGATTGCCGATCTTGCGCTTGGAGACCTCGACCGTCGTCAGCGACGGCTCCATCGTCGCGCTCTGCGGAAGGTTGTCGAAGCCGATGATGGCGACGTCCTCAGGGATGCGAAGATTGAATTCGCGCAGCGCCTTGATGACGCCGAACGCGATGATGTCGTTGGTACAGAAATAGCAGGGCGCCAGATCGACGCCGGAGCGTAGCAATTCGAGCATGTCGCCATACGCGCCTTCATAGGTGGACTCGATCGACAGCACGTCGCCATCCCGCGCCGTCAGCCCCAGGCGCGTCATGTTCTTGAAAAACGCATCGCGCCGAAGCTTGAAATTCGTCGTGTCGACATAGCTGGCGATGAAGCCGATGCGATCGAACCCGCATTGCTTGAAGCGGGCGAGGACCTTGAAGACTGCGTCCTCGTTGTTCATGTCGACGAAATTGGCGTCGATCACCTCATGATAGGTATCGATGAACACCGTCGGCAGTCCGGCCGCCTGGATGAGGCGGATATCCTGTTCGGAAAGCTCCGTGCCGAGCGCGATGACCCCGCTGACCGGCGCCCCGGCAAGGGTCTCGGCGATCTGGCTGATGGGTTGGCCCTCGAAGCTCACGACCTCGAGCTTGTAGCGCTGCCGGCTCGCTTCGGACGACATGCCGTCGATATAGTCGGAGACGAAAACGCTGTGGTCGCGGTTGACCGTATGTCCGTGCTTGGCGATTTTCAGGAAGCGCAGGGTCGGCGTATCGTCCAGCGCGTTGCGCGAGGCGCGGGGCGTGTAGTCCAGGCGCGCGACAGCTTCCAGCACGCGGGCGCGCGTCTCACTGGTGATCTCACCCTTGCCGTTCAGGACCAGCGACACCGTGGCAGGCGAAACGCCCGCCTGGGCGGCGATGTCACGGATGGTGAGCTTTTTGTTCATGACGGCAAACGGCTTTCTGAGAAGGCAATTTCGGCGAAGCGTTTAGTAAACGACGGCCGGTAATTCGCAAGACCTATGCCAAATTTCATGCGTCCGCAACGATAAATCGCCGTGGAAATCCGCTTGACAGGAAGAATGCTATCGCTCATTCATTTAGTGAACTGATATTCTGTTTACTAAACATGGTAGGAGGAGACCATGGCGAGAACGGGAGCGCAGCTGGCAATGCTGCTTGGAATTAACGCTGTCCTGCTGGTCGTGGGAGCGCTGATTTCACAAGGGTCATTTCTATCCCTGTTCAATCTCCAGTCGATGGCGAGCCAGGTGCCCGAGATCGGGTTGCTGGCGATCGGGGTGATGCTGGCGATGTGCGCCGGCAATGGCGGCATCGACCTGTCCGGCATTGCGCTTGCCAATCTGTCGGGCGTGGTTTCGGCGGTCATCGTGTCCTCGATGATCTCCGCCAGCGACAGTGAGACGGCCTACAGTCTTGCCTTCATTCTGGTGGCAGTCCTTGCCGGCCTTGCCGGTGGGGTGATCAACGGCCTGCTGATTTCCAGGCTCAACATCACGCCGATCCTCTGCACACTCGGCACCCAGATGGCCTTTACCGGTCTTGCGGTCGTCGTCTCGGCGGGCAAGGCGGTGACCGTCGGCAGCCCGGCGCTGCTGTCGAGCCTCGGCAACGACATGGTCGCCGGCATTCCGATCAGCTTCGTCCTTTTCATCGTGGTCGCCGGGCTGATCGCCGCGGCGCTGAAGTTCACGCCCTATGGTCTGTGGCTGATGCTGATGGGCACCAACCAGAAGGCCGCCGTCTATGCCGGGTTCCCCAAGAACGGCGTGCTGATCGCCACCTATGCGCTGAGCGGCACGCTGTCAGGTCTCGCCGGCGTCATCATCGCGGCGCGCAACGTCAATGTGAAGTTCGACTATGGCAGCTCGTATCTGCTGATCGCCATCCTGATTGCCGTCATGGCCGGCGTGCGGCCGGAGGGCGGCTACGGCCGGGTGATCTGCGTCGTGCTCAGCGCCATCGCCCTGCAGCTGATGTCGAGCCTCCTCAATTTCGGGGGCCTGTCCAACTTCGTGCGCGACCTCGCATGGGGCGCCCTGTTGCTCACCTTCCTGGCCGTCGGCCGATACAATCTTACGAGCTTCATCGCCCTGAAGACGCCAGGGACTTCCAATTCGAGTGCCACTCCCTCGCGCACCGGACCATGACACTTGAGGGAACAATGAGGAGGAGAAAATGACTAGCAACATGAAGAAGCTTCTTGCCGGTTCGGCGCTCGCCGCAGCCCTCGTGGCCAGTTTTGCGGGCGCGCTCTATGCGCAGGACAAGCCGGTCATCGCGACCGTCGTCAAGATCAGCGGCATTCCGTGGTTCGACCGCATGAACACCGGCGTCGAGGCCTATCAGAAGGCCAATTCCGATGTCGTCGCCACGCAGAGCGGACCGGCAACGGCAGACGCCGCACAGCAGCTGCAGATCATCCAGGACCTGATCGCCAAGGGCGTCAACGCGCTGGCCGTCGTGCCGATGGATCCGGCCGTGCTCGAAGGCACGCTGAAGCGCGCCATGGATCGCGGCATCGTCGTCGTGACCCACGAGGCCGACAACCAGACGAACACCAACGCGGATGTCGAGGCCTTCGACAACGCCGATTACGGCAAGGCTCTGAACGTGCGTCTCGCAGAATGCATGGGCAACAAGGGCAAGTGGACGACCTTCGTCGGTTCGCTCGGCAGCCGCACCCACATGCAGTGGGTCGGTGCTGGCGAAGAGAACGCCAAGCAGCATCCCGATATGGAGCTTGTCGACCCGAACAACGAATCTTTCGACGATGCCAATGCCACCTATGAGAAGGCCAAGGAAATCCTGCGCAAGCACCCTGATATCAAGGGCTTCCAGACGTCTGCGGGCAATGACGTTCTCGGTGTCGGCCGCGCGATCGACGAAGCCGGCCTGAGCGGCAAGGTATGCCTCGTCGGTACCGGTCTTCCCAATCCGTCGGCCGATCTGCTGGAATCCGGCGCCATTACGGCGATCGGCTTCTGGGACCCGCAGAAGGCCGGCATGGCGATGAATGCTTTGGCCAAGCTGCTTCTCGAGAAGAAGGAAGTCACCGACGGCATGGATCTCGGCGTCGAGGGCTACAACAAGGTGTCGGTCAAGAAGGGTCCTGGTACCGGCCTTCTCGTGGTCGGCAACGGCATGGTGCTGGCAGACAAGGCCAATTACAAGGAGCACCTCTTCTAGGCTTCTCCCCAGGACCGGCCGGGGCAGGCATCACCGATGCCGCTCCGGCCGCGACTGCCGTGTTGCGAGGCACGGCCGGGTTTGGAAGGGTTTTGACAGATGACAGACGTTATGAACGCCCAGCAAGCCGGGCGACCTTTTCTCGAACTGCGCAACATCCACAAGCGCTTCGGTGGGGTGCACGCGCTGCGGGGGATCGACCTTTCGCTCGATCGCGGCGAGGCCTACCACCTTCTCGGCGAAAACGGCTGCGGCAAGAGCACGGTCATCAAGATCATGTCCGGTGCGCATGCACCAAGTGAGGGCGAGATCGTGCTCGACGGCAAGACGCATGCGTCGCTGTCGCCGATCCAGTCGCTTCAGGCGGGCATCGAGACCGTCTATCAGGATCTTTCGCTGATCCCGAACCTGACGGTCGCCGAAAATGTGGCGCTGAACGAGCAGCTGGTTTCGGCCGGCGGCAGGCTTGCGCGGCTGTTTGACCGCAAGCGGCTGCGCCAAACGGCCGAGAAGGCGCTCGCGACTGTCGGTCTGCCGGGCGACCGCGCATTTCTCAACACCGTGGTTTCCGACCTGCCGCTCGCCGCCCGCCAGCTGGTTGCGATCGCCCGCGCCATCGCCACCCGTGCCAGGCTGGTGATCATGGACGAGCCGACGACGTCGCTGACGCGCCGCGAGGTCGACAATCTGATCCGCGTCGTCGAAAGGCTGCGCAGCGAAAACGTCGCCGTCCTCTTCGTGACCCACAAGCTCGACGAATGCTACCGGATCGGCGGACAGGCGGTGGTCTTCCGCGACGGCCAGTGTGTGGCGAAGGGGCCGATCGACACCTACAGCAAGAAAGAACTCGCCGAATTGATGACCGGCCGGTCCATCGATTCAGAGCGTTATCGTACGGCAAAGCCTGGAGACGAGGAGCTGTTCCGGCTTGACCGGCTTGCCGCCCCCAATGTCGAACCGATCAGCCTGAGCCTGAAGAAAGGCGAGATCCTCGGCGTTACCGGACTGGCTGACTCCGGCCGCAACGAGCTTGCCATGGCAATCACCGGCGTACAGCCGGCGACCTCGGGAACGATGACGCTCGCCGGCCGGCCGCTGTCGGTTCGCCGCCCGGGCGAGGCGATCGAAGCCGGGATAGGCTACGTACCCGAGGACCGGCTGGCCGAGGGCCTGTTCCTCGACAAGTCGATCCTGGAAAACGAGATTGCGCTCGTCGTTACCAAGCTTTCGAACGCCTTCGGCATTATCGACAAACGGAAGGGGCGGGCGCTTGCCGCCAAGCTTTCCGAAGACATGCGGCTCAATACCCGGGATATCGATCTTCCGGTCGGCGCATTGTCGGGCGGCAACCAGCAGCGGGTGCTGATCGGCCGGTGGCTGTCCATCGCACCGAAGCTCCTCGTCCTGCACGGGCCGACGGTCGGCGTCGACGTTGGTTCCAAGGACACGATCTACCGCGCCATCCAGCAATTGGCCGAGGCCGGGATGGGACTGATCATCGTCAGCGACGACCTCCCAGAATTGCTGCAGAACGCCGACCGCGTCCTCGTCATGAACAGCGGCCGCGTCGTCGCATCCTTGGATGCCGAATCGGCAAGCGAGGAAGACCTCTACAAGGCCATGCTGGCATCCCATTCGGAGACTGTGCAATGACTGCTTCCCGCCTCGACGCGGCGCTCCAGCAGGAGAACCAGACCCGGCCGCGCTCCTTCAGCCTGGGCGGCCTGATCCGCCGGCGCCCGGAAACCATCACCTTCATCCTGCTTGTCGCCATCTGCGTGGCGGTGGCGTTGATCAACCCCGCCTTCCTGCAGCCCTCGACGCTGATCGACATCGGCCGCGCCAGCGTCGTCATGGGCCTCTTCGCGCTCGGCGTCTTCATCATCCTGGCGGCCGGCGGCATCGACGTCTCCTTCACGGCCATCGCCGCCTTCACCATGTATTCGATGACGGTCGTGGTGCAGAGCCATCTGCCCGGCCTGCCGATCGCCGTCGTGCTTCTGATGTCGATGGCCGGCGGAGCGTTGCTCGGCATCATCAACGGCTTGCTCGTCCATCACCTGAACGTGCCGTCGCTGATCGTCACGATCGGCACGCAATACCTGTTCCGCGGCATCCTCCTGTCCTTCATCGGCACGGTCTGGATCATGTCGCTGCCGCCGCAGATGGGAGCCTTCGGGCGCCTGCCGCTTGTCCAGTTCGAGGCTGCCACCGGCGCAACGATCACGCTGCCCTTCTATTTCCTCGTGCTGCCGATTGCCGCCGTCCTGACCTGGTTCATCCTCAACCGGACGCTGATGGGCCGCGCCATCTTCGCCGTCGGCGGCAATGCCAATATCGCCAGCCGCCTCGGCTACTCGCTGAAGACCATTCACATTTTCCTGTTCGGCTATGCCGGTGCGCTGGCCGGCCTTGCCGGCATCATCCATGTCTGCGCCAACCGCCAGGCCAATCCGTTCGATCTCGTCGGCACCGAGGTCAATGTCATCGCCGCCGTCGTGCTTGGCGGCGCCAAGATCACCGGCGGCACTGGAACGGTGCTCGGCACCATCCTCGGCGTTCTGCTCGTCGTCGTCATCAACAGCGTGCTCGTCATGGTCGGCATCCCCAGCACATGGCAGCGCCTCGTCGTCGGCATCTTCATCCTGCTGGCGGCCGCCTTCTTCGTCACAAAACAGAAAAACCGGTAAGCCCCGATCCCAAGAGGAACATCATGAAAAAGTTTCTGAACGATCCGACAACATTCGTCGATGACATGCTGGAGGGGATCTATGCCGCACATCCGCAGGTCAGGTACGTCGCCGATGACAAGCGATGCCTCGTGGTCTCGAAGCCGGTAAGCGGCAAGGTCGGCATCGCTACCGGCGGCGGATCGGGTCATCTGCCGCTGTTTCTGGGCTATGTAGGCGAGGGGATGCTGGATGGTGCGGCCGTCGGCGGCGTCTTCCAGTCGCCGAGCGCCGAACAGATGCTGGAGGTGACCAAGGCGATCGATCAGGGAGCCGGCGTCCTCTATATCTACGGCAATTATACCGGCGATATCATCAACTTCGACATGGCGGCCGAGCTTGCCGACCTCGAGGATATCAAGGTGACGCAGGTCGTCGGCAATGACGACGTCGCATCGTCGGTGGTCGGCGAGGAACACAAGCGCCGCGGCGTCGCCGGCATTTTCTTCGTCTACAAGGCGGCCGGCGCGGCTGCCGCCAACGGTCTTTCGCTGGAAGAGGTGACGCGGATCGCCGACAAGGCGCGGCTGCGCACCCGGACCATGGGCGTGGCGCTGTCGAGCTGCGTGGTCCCGGAAATCGGCCATGCGACCTTCTCGATCGGCGAAGACGAGATGGAGATCGGCATGGGCATTCACGGCGAGCCCGGCATCAGCCGCAAGAAGCTCGCCTCTGCCGATGCCGTCATCGACGAAATGATGCAGCGGATATTCGCCGAACAGGATTACAGGAACGGCGATGACGTGGCGGTCCTCGTCAATGGCCTCGGCGGCACGCCTATGGAAGAGCTCTATATTCTCTTCCGCCGCGTTTCCCAGCTGCTGAAGGGGCGGGGCGTCAACGCCAAGCATGTTTTCGTCGGGGAATTCGCGACTTCGATGGAGATGGCCGGCGCCTCGATCTCGATCCTTCATCTCGACGCCGAGCTCGATCCGTTGATCGGCGCACCGGCCAATACGCCGTTCTTCAAGCACTATTCCTCGTGAGGCAAGCCATGGATGTCATCAAACCCGCCGATCTGATTGAGCTGTTCGGGGCATGGAAGAGCCTGTTTGCAGAACAGCGCGAGTTTCTGATCGAGCTGGACGGAAAGGTCGGCGACAGCGATCTCGGGATCACGATGAGCAAGTCCTTTGCGGCAGCCTTCGACGCCGTATCTGCTGAAGGCGAAGCTGCCGGGATCGCCAAGTTGCTGCGCAGCGCCGGCGCCACCATGGCACGGACGGCGCCATCGACGATGGGGACGCTGACGGCGACGGGCTTCCTGCGGGCCAGCAAGGCCCTTGAGGCAGCCGAGGGTCTCGGCACGGCTGAGCTCGCAACCTTCTGGCGAGCCTATCGCGATGGCATTGCGGAGCGGGGAAAGGCCAAGGTCGGGGACAAGACGCTTCTCGATGTGCTCGATCCGATCGCCACGACGCTCGAGGCGCAAGCAGCGGCAGGTTCGCCGCTTTCCGAAGCGCTCGCTGCAGCGGCAGATGCTGCCGGGCTGGCGCTGGAAAGCACTAAGTCGCTGGTTGCCCAGCACGGAAAGGCGGCAGCCTTCCAGGAAAAGACCAGAGGCCTCCAGGATGCAGGGGCGACCGTAGGCTTCCTGATGATCCGACGCATGGCGGAGTTTGCAAAGGCCTAGAGATCTGCAGATCCGGGCGGCCGTCCATGCGTTCCTGGGCTCCGATGAGCGCTCCCGATCTTGATCCGGATCTGGCGATCGTTGAGCACCGGTCAATGATGCAATGAGCCGGGCGGGTGTTCTTCTCATGCGCCCGCTGGATTAGAAAGGTGGACAGCGATCCGCTGCCCGAAGGCGGCTTCCCGCCGGAGATCGTGGTTTCCGGTGCGGAGCGCCGGGACCGCGGCAATGAGATGGAGGAGCCGATGCCGACACTGGCGCTGATACATACCGTCGCGTCGCTGCCCGCGGTGTTTCAGCCGTTGGTCAAGGACGCGCTGCCGCAATGGTCTTCTTTCAATGTCGTCGACGAGAGTCTGCTGCAGAACACCGTGCGCGACGGCAGCCTGTCGCAGCAGACCAAGCAGCGTCTGGCCGCACATGTCTTTTCCGCAGCCGCCGCGGGCGCCGACGCCATCGTGGTGACCTGTTCGACGCTCGGCGATGCCACCGACAGCATTAGGAACCTGTCCTCGGTCCCGCTGTTCCGGATCGATCAGGGGATGGCGAACCGGGCGGTGCAAAGCGCGCGGCGCATCGGTGTTCTTGCCACCTTGCCAACGACGCTCGGGCCAACGGCTGCGATGATCCGCAATGCCGCAGCGACAGCCCAGAAGCACTGCGAAATAAACGAGTTCCTGTGCGACGGCGCCTTCGCGAAGCTTGGTGCCGGTGATCGGCAAGGTCACGACGCGCTCGTCATCGAAGGTTTTGAAAAGCTGGCCGATAGCAGCGATCTGGTCGTGCTGGCCCAGGCATCCATGGCGCAGGCCTTGCAGTCGCTCGCCCATCCGCCGGTCCCATTCCTGACCAGCCCCGCATTGGGGATCGCCTATGTCGCCGGGCAGCTGGGTTCGCTTTCCAAATGATATCTGTCGTGCCGGCGTGGCGCGGAACGGAAAATCCCTGGAGGTTTACAATGCAGTACAGGACCCTCGGCCGCTCGGGCCTCAAGGTTTCGGCGATCAGCATGGGCACGTTCTCGTTTGGAGGCGAGGGCGATTTCGCCATGGTTGCCCGCCAGGGCGTCAAGGAGGCACAACGTCTCGTCGACGTCTGCATCGATGGCGGCATCAATGTCTTCGACACGTCGAACATGTATTCGCTCGGGCGATCGGAGGAGATTCTCGGCGAGGTACTTGAAGGCCGCCGGGATCAGGTGCTGATATCGTCGAAGGCGCGCATGCGCATCGGCGACGGTCCGAACGACGAAGGCGTCTCGCGCTACCATCTGATCCGCGAATGCGAACGCAGCCTCAAGCGGCTGCGCAGCGATCACATCGACATCTATTTCATGCACGAGTGGGACGGCCTGACACCGCTGGAGGAGATGCTGTCGGCCCTCGACACGCTGGTTCGCCAGGGCAAGATCCGCTACATCGGCTGCTCGAACTATTCCGGCTGGCACATCATGAAGGCGCTGCACGTCGCCGAGCTGAAGAATTATCCGCGTTTCGTCACGCAGCAGATTCACTACACGCTCGAGGCGCGCGAAGCCGAATATGAGCTGCTGCCGATTTCCGTCGATCAGGGGCTCGGCGTCATGGTCTGGAGCCCGCTGGCGGCCGGACTTCTGTCGGGCGCTTTCGGCCGCGACCGGGCGCCGGAAGGCTCGCGGCAGGCGGCCGGCTGGAGCGAGCCGCCGATCCGCGACAAGGACCGGCTATGGGACATCGTCGCCGTGCTGGACGCAATTGCGGGAGAACGTGGCGTCACCGCCGCGCAGGTCGCCTTGGCATGGACACTGTCCCGCCCCGGCATCGCCTCTCTCGTGGTCGGCGGACTCACCGAGCAGCATTTCAGAGACAATATCGCCGCGACCAGCCTGGTCCTTCAGGCGGATGAACTCGAGCGTCTCAATCAGGTCAGTCGCCCGGCCTACCTCTACCCCTACTGGCATCAGCACAACTTCGCAAAGGAGCGCTTCTGCGAAGGCGACTGGGCGCTGCATGCTGCTTACGAAGATCTGGGCAAGATCTAGACTGCGATCTCCGGCCGGCACTGACGCCGGCCTTCGGAGGCGGCGGGATCGCGTGCCGTTGTGCAGCAAATGGGGTGTTGCGCAATGCTCGCTTATTTCGAGGCGCGTGCAATCTGCAACTTATGGAAGTATTGCCGATCTCCTATACTAAGCAACCGCCGTGGTAATGCTTAGTCTGTGTCGATAATATTCAATTTGAAGATGATTTTATACGAATTTACTGTATTTCGCCCGCTAAAATTTAGGATGCATTAACCCGGATATTCGAAATTAATTTCGAAAATAAGCATAGACGAAAACTGCTTTGCGGTGCTTTTTCGAGCCCGCCGATGCCGGCTTTCGTCTTCGGAAAGCCGTCACCTGGGGTGGCAGGCGGGGTCTCTTTTCGTCATGGCCGTGCCGGCAGACTCATCATTTCTACCCGGGCAGGGCCGGATCGCAGAGCCCAGGGGCACCGTCAGGATTGCCGTTCATGCGGCGCTGTTTGCGGGTCTGCTGATCGGCATGCTGGCGATGCCGCGCGGCGAGTTCGTGCTTGTGGTCGGCAAGCCGGGGCAGAGCGAAGCACAGATGATCGGCGTGATCGGCGAAGCCGGAGGCTCCTTCGTGTCGTCGGGCCGCTACGGCTGGATCGCCGTTGCCCATTCGGACCAGCATGATTTTACGCGCAAGCTTTTCAAAGCGGGCGCCTTTCTCGTTCTCAACCATGCCCTTGCGGTGGGCTGCCTGCAGAGGAACTTCTGACATGAATTCGCTCCACGACTTCCGGCGGCGGGTCTCGCCGATCATCCTCGCGCTTCTCTGGGCCAATGCCGCGATCGCGGCGCTGATACCCCTGCTGCGCAGCGGCAGCGTCGATCTGGCGGCGGCCGCGGTGCTGCTCGCGGTCTCGGCAATCACCACTTTCTCCTGGGTTCAGGACCGGACGGGGCCGGCGACCCGCGTCATCACCTCGATGGCGCATGCCGTCAATGTGGCGATGATCGTCTACGGCTTCCAAGGATCGATCCTGCAGTCGGACATGCACATGTATTTCTTCGCGATGCTGGCGGTCTGCGCCGCATGGCTCGACTGGCGCGCCGTCGTCGCCTTCGGCGCGGTCACGGTGCTGCATCATGCGCTTCTTTATGCCGTAGCGCCGGCGCTGGTCTTCCCGGGCAGCTCGGATATCGGCCGCGTCTTCCTGCACACGGCGATCGTCGCGATCCAGTCCGTCGCGCTGATCTCGCTGACGAGCTCGATCTCGAAGGCCTTCATCTCGGCCGAAGGCGCGCTGGCGGCGGCACAGAATGCCGGGGCCAGCGAACGCGAGATGCAGCTGCGGGCCCAGGCGGCCGACCAGCTGGCAGCCGCCGAACGCTCCGAGCGCGAAGAGGAAAAGCGGCGCGTGGCCGAAGAGACCGATTTCGCCATCCGCAGCCTGCGCAACGCGCTGGAGCAATTGTCCGGCGGCAATCTCGGAGTTCGCATCCCCGGCGCGTTCGAGGGCCATCTCGACGATCTGCGTATCTCCTTCAACCAGTCGGCCAGCAATCTCGAAGCCGTCATCGCCCAGGCGAGCCAGGTGACGCTGCGGGTGCGCAAGGAAGCTGGAGAGCTCAGCGCGGCGGCAAGCGAGCTTTCGGACCGTTCGGAACGGCAGTCGTCGTCGATCGTCGGTGCGGCGAGCGCCATCGCCCAGGTCGGCAGCACCGTCGGCCAGACCAGCGTGGCGGCCGACAAGGTCGGCACGCTCGTCCTGCAGGCTAAGGAGGCGGCGGAGCGTTCGGCGGAGATCGTCACCAGCGCCGTCGGCGCCATGGACCGGATCGCCAAGAGCTCGGAAGAGATCAGCCAGATCATCGGCGTGATCGACGAGATCGCCTTCCAGACCAACCTTCTGGCGCTGAATGCCGGCGTCGAAGCGGCGCGCGCCGGTGAAGCCGGCAAGGGTTTCGCCGTCGTCGCCCAGGAAGTGCGTGAGCTGGCGCAGCGCTCGGCGACCGCGGCCAAGGAGATCAAGCTCCTGATCACCGCGTCCGGCAGCCATGTGAAGCAGGGCGTGGCGCTGGTCGATCAGACAGGCGGGGCGCTGAGCCACATCGCCTCCGAGGTCGCGGAGATCAGCGACCATATCGTCACAATCGTCTCCAGCGCGCGCGAGCAGGCGGCAGGCCTTGCCGAACTCAATTCGACGATCTCGCAGATCGACAGCATGACGATGCAGAACGCCTCGATGGTTCAGCATTCGCTGACGGCGACCGGCGCTCTCGCCCATGAAGCCTCGGTGCTAGAGAAGCTGATGTCGGGCTTCTCCAGAAACGATCACGCCGCAAAACGGCAGGCAGCCTGACCGGCAAAGCGGGACCGCCCGCGGCAGGCTATGGCCGCGGGCGGTTCACGACAGTCCTTCATCCGGAATATTCAGAATCTCGCCGCAGGCCTTGCAATGCACGGCGTCGGCGTCGTGCCGCGTCAGTCCGCAGCGGTGGCACGGATAGGTGACCTTGTGCGGGCGCACGACTGCCTGCGCCAGCCGCACGAAGAGCGAAATGCCGACGATCATCGTCACCACTGACGTGAGCTTGCCGAGTGTTCCCGGCAGGGTGATGTCTCCGAAGCCTGTCGTCGTGACGGTCGCGACGGTGAAGTAGAGCGCGTCGACGAAGCCCTCGCTGCCCTCCCTGTCGTAGAAGAACGAGGTGTAGACGAAGCCGGTCACCAGGAAGAGGAACACCAGGAAATTGACCACTGCGCGCACGACATCGAGCAGGTGGACATAGCCTGCGCGGCGCAGCGCCTCCTTGATGAGCGGGCTCTGTCCGATCGCCCAAAAGCGCAGGACGCGCAGGAAGGCGAAATTGAACAGGATATCGGGGAACAGCAAGGTCGTCAGCACGATGAGATCGATCCAGCTCATGGGCCGCTTGAGCCAGAATTTCAGCGATGGCGCGGCAAGCGCCCGGGCGATCATTTCCGCGCCGATCCAGACCGCGATCGCATAATCGATGATCAGATAAGATGGCCCACTCCGCAGATAGGGACCGAGCAGGAAGAAGGCGAGGATGGCGATGTCGATGATGGCAAACGCAGCCTGCAGCGCGATCGCCCCAGGCCCCTCGGCTCTTTCGAGGCGCCGCAATTTCCTGCGAATATGATCTGTCCGGCCAGTGTCCGTTTCGAAAATGCCCATGCCTGCGAGATAGATTTCATCCCCTGCCGATCAAGGGCCGAGGGACCCTATCTTGCTAGAATCACCGCGAAATCCGCGTCGAGAGGACGATCGACGACAGTGTCCGCTCGACGCCATCCAGCGTGCCGATATCGTCGATCAGCTGATCGAGTTCCGCTATCGACGGCGCGGCGATAATGGCGATCAGGTCGAAGCTGCCGCTGACGGAATGCAGCTCGGTTACCGCCTTCATCTTGCCGAGCGACGCGCTGACCTGCGACAGCGCCTTCGGGCCTATGGTGATCAGGATATGGGCGCGCACCAGGCTGGAAGCATAGGCCTCTCCAAGGCGAACGGCATAGCCGGCCACCACACCTTCACGCTCCAGGCGCTCCAGACGCGCCTGCACCGTGGTTCGCGACAGCGACAGCCGTTTCGCCAGCGTCGCAACCGGCATCCTGGCATTTTCGCCGAGGACGGCGAGCAGCTCCTGGTCTTTTTCCGAAAGTTTCATCGGATATCCAACAAAGTGACCGAATGATTCGGCATTATGACGATAAGTATGCAGCGAATTGCCCGTTCTGTCGCTATGAATCGACCACCCTCCGGCTATCCTTATAAATCTTATAGGCATGACGCAGGAGGGATATATGAAAGACATCGTGATTATCGGCGCCGGGAAGATCGGTGGGGCGATTGCGCTGATGCTGGCGGAGACCGGCGACTACAATGTCACGGTTACCGATCGTGACGAGCGCCAGCTCTCCAAGCTCGACAAGCACGCGGCAATCTCCACCGCTGCTGTCGATATTGCCGATCGTGCCGAGCTGGTTGCCGTTCTCACCGGCAAGTTTGCTGTTCTTTCCGCCGCTCCCTTCAATCTGACGGGCCTGATCGCCGAAGCGGCGCTCGAAGCCTCCGTCCACTATCTCGACCTGACCGAGGATGTAGCAACCACCAAGAAGGTGGAGGCATTGGCCGAGGGCGCCGATGTCGCCTTCATTCCCCAATGCGGCCTCGCGCCCGGCTTCATCTCGATCGTCGCCAACGATCTGGCGATGCGTTTCGATTCGCTCGACAGCGTGCGCATGCGCGTCGGCGCACTGCCGCAATATCCGTCGAATGCCCTGAACTACAATCTCACCTGGAGCACGGACGGGCTAATCAACGAATATATCGAGCCCTGCGAAGCGATCGTCGAAGGCAAGCTGGTCACCGTGCCCGCCATGGAAGAGCGCGAGGAGTTTTCCCTCGACGGCATCACCTACGAAGCGTTCAATACCTCGGGCGGCCTCGGCACGCTGGCAAAGACGCTGGAGGGGCGGGTGCGGACGATGAACTATCGGACGATCCGTTATCCCGGTCACCAGGCGATCATCAAGGCGTTGCTCAACGACCTCAATCTGAAGAACCGCCGCGATGTTCTGAAGGATCTGTTCGAAAACGCACTTCCGGCCACCATGCAGGACGTCGTCGTCGTCTTCGTCACCGTCTGCGGCTGGAAGGACGGCCGCTACATGCAGGAAACCTATGCCAACAAGGTCTATGCCGGCGTCGTCGCAGGCAAGAAGATGAGCGCCATCCAGGTGACGACCGCTGCAGGCATCGCCACCGTTCTCGACCTGCTCGCCAACGGCAAGCTGCCGCAGAAGGGGTTCGTACGACAGGAAGAGGTGGCCTTCGCGGACTTCCTCAACAACCGCTTCGGCCGGGTTTACGATCCGGAAGAGGTACGGCTGAAGCAGGCCGTCTGACCTTCAGATAACGCCAGCAGATGCCCTGTCCCATCGGTGGCCGGGCATCTGCGCGATTACGCGCCCACACGGGCCGGATGTAGGCCGTGGCCTATCCTCACTCCTCCCTGAATGCCCGCGTGAACTGGTCGGTGAGCGGCTTGGTGAAGAATGACATCGCGGTTCGTTCGTGGGTCGCGATGAAGACTTCGACGGGCATGCCGGGCAGCAGCTTGTTGTCGCCGAGGCGGGCGAGTTCGCTGGTGGAGACGGCGATGTCGGCAAGGTAGAAGATCTGGCCGGTCGAGGGGTCGGTGCTGGTGGCGGCGGAGACGTAGGCGATATTGCCCGAAAGCTCCGGCGTCGAGCGCTGGTTGAAGGCGGAGAAGCGCATGCGGGTGTCCTGCCCGATCGAGACCTGATCGATATCGGTTGGCGACAGCCGGGCCTCGATCTTCAGCGCGGCATCGGCGGGCACGAGGGTGAGCAGCTTTTCGGCCGGGGTAATGACGCCGCCGATCGTGTGGACGAAGAGTTCGTTGACGGTGCCCGACAGCGGCGCCCGGATATCGGTGCGGGCGAGGCGGTCCTCGACGGCGACGCGGCGCTCCCTCAATTCCGAAATCTTCGGCTCTACGATGCCGAGCTCGCGCTGGGCCTCGGTGCGCGCCGCCTCGTCGATGGCGATGATCTGCACCTGAATTTCACTCATGCGGGCCCGCGAGCGGGCAATGTTGGCGTGGATTTCGCCGCTCTCGCCGGTGAGCTTCGAGAGTTCCCGGTCGATGACATATTTGCGCGACGTGTCGATCAGCTTTCTGTCGGCCAGGCCCTTGATCTTGCCGTGTTCCGCCTGAACCAGTTCCAGTTCGCCGGCCTTTGCATCCCGCTGGGCGATCAGGCCCTTCAGCTCCTCTTCGAGCTGCGAGATGCCATATTGCAGCTGCTGCTTCTGGTTCTGACGGTTGCGGCGGTTGCCGTCGAACATCTTCTGTTCGCCGGTCGAAACCAGCGGGAATTCGCCGAGGATGGCCGCCAGGTCGGCTGGAAAGGCGATTGCTTCGGCATTGTCGCGTTCTGCGATCAGCCGCGCCTGACGGGCAGTCAGCTCGACGAGCTGGGTACGGACGATCGAAAGCTCGGCGCGGGTCTGGGCGTCGTCGAGGCGCAGCATGATCTGTCCCTTGCTGACATGATCGCCTTCCTTGATCGAGATTTCGCTGACGATGCCGCCATCGCGATGCTGGATCGATTTCAGGTTCCTGTCGACCTTCATCACGCCTGACGCGATGATCGCGCCGCGGAGCTGCGTGGTCGCCGCCCAGCCGCCGGCACCAGCAAAAAGCAGGATGCCGAGGGCAATGCCAGCGGTGATGCGCGTCGCCACCGGGAACATGTTGCCGGTTTCGGCCGAAGGCCGCTGCTGGTCGTGGTTCATCGCTCGTCTCCTCCTCAGCTACACATTCTCGACAATGACCAGAAGATGATGACCCGTGAGATTGATGGTCATCTCGTAATGCTCGTCCTTGTCCATATCGACTTCGATCAGCGTCTGGCTGAGCTCGTCCGTGCCCTCGTGCCGGACGCGGATCGGCAACGGCGTGCTCTCGGCCTTGTCGCCGTAGATGTCCTCGAAGCGCTGCTCGATACCGTCGAGCACCTCCTCGAAGATCTTGTATTTCGAGATGTCGATGCGGTCGCCGACCATGAAATCGAGAATCTGGTGGACGACGTCGGCACTGCTTTCGCCCGCGGGAACGGTGAATTCGAACGTATCGTTGCCGTCGCCGCCCGAGATGACGGTGGCCGTCAGCCCGGCCCGGATGACGTCGTCGCCGGATCCGGCGACGGCCTTCTCGAAGCCCTCGATAATGTCCTGGCCGACTTCGAAGCCGGTTGCCTTGCCGCTTTCGAGGTCGATCAGCACGCCATGGGCGGTCTGCGAATAGTCGATCGTGTCATCGCCTTCGCCGCCGTCGAACACGTCGTCGGATCCATCCGCCGCAGCGACGATCGTGTCGTCGCCGTCGCCGGCGGAGAGGCATTCTTCGCCGTCTCCGTCGCGCAGGATGTCGTCACCGTCGCCGGTCTCGATCACTTCGAAATTGCTGATGCTGTCGCTGCCGATCTCGGCGCCGCTGGCATTGGCGGCGACGAGGTCGACGACGACCGACAGCAGAGCCGCGGAGTAGTCGAGCGTATCGATGCCTTCGCCGCCATCATAGCTGTCGGCCGCCCGATCGAAATCGCCGGTGACGGTGTCGTCGCCTTCGCCACCTTTCACGATGTCGGTTCCGGCCCCGCCGCTCATCTCGTCATCGCCGCCATTGCCGTGCAGTTCTTCGGCGGCATCGCTGCCGATGAGCGTATCGTCTCCAGACCCGGCACGGACGATCTCGAATTCGGTTACCGTGTCACGGCCGATTTCGCTGCTTTCCGCCTCTCCCGATACGAGGTCGATATCGACGGCTTCAGCGAGGGCGGAATAGTCGAGCGTATCGGTGCCGGAGCCGCCATCGTAGATATCGTCGGCCCGGTCCGCATCGCCGGTCACCGTGTCGTTGCCGGCGCCTGCCTCGACCGTGTCGGCGCCAAGACCGCCGCTCAGCACATCGCGGCCGCTGCCGCCGTCCAGGTGGTCGTTTCCGCCGCCGCCGAACACGATATCGTCGCCGTCGCCGCCCTCAAGCCGGTCGTTGCCGGCCTCACCATCGATGATGTCGTTTCCGCCATCGCCCTGGAGCTGGTCGGCGCCATTGCCGCCTCGCAACAGATCGGCATCGGCGCCGCCGCTCAGGATGTCGTCACCGTCTTCGCCGAAGAGGCTGTCGCGGCCGTCCTCGCCGTAGAGCCGGTCATTGCCGGCGCCGCCCCAGATGTGATCGTCGCCGCTGCCACCGAACACGATGTCGTTGCCCCGGCCGGCAAGGATCGTGTCGTTGCCGCTGCCGCCGAGGATATGGTCGGCGCCGTCTCCGGCACTGATCACGTCATTGCCGCCGCGGGCGTCGATATTGTCATTGCCGGCGAGGCCGTCGATATCGTCGGCGCAGGCGGTTCCGGCGATCAGGTCGTCGCCCGGTGTCCCTGTGATTGGCGGCGCCTTGACGACGGAGAAATGCGCCGTCTGCAAGATAACGGCTGCGCCGTCGCTGATCGTGTAGGTGACGGTGACAGGCCCGAACCCCTCGGCATCGAAAGTCCAGCCGCCGGCCGTCTGTACGAGCTTGCCGGACGAGACGGCGATGTCCTTGATCGAGAGGGGATCCCCATCGGGGTCGATGCTGCCGCGCAGAAGCTCGGCCAGCCCGATCAGCGCGAGGCCGCAGCCGGAAATGTCGGCGAGGGTCACCGGGCCATTGGTGCGCGGCGCGCGGTTGACCGGCTTTTGCGGCTCGCCGCTCGATGGCCGTTCCCGGCCGCCCCCGTCGGCTGCCGGACCGCCATCGGGCCGGATTTGCCGTGGGCCGGTCCAGGCATTGTCGTTGGAGGCGTGGAAGGAGACGGAGACCCCGCCGAAGCTCTTGAGCAGCGACAGGCTCGGCAGGTTCAGCCGGCTGAATTCGATGGCGTCGGAATCGTTCAGCGCATAGCTCACCCTGTTCTTATGGCCGGAGAGCACGACGCCACCCGACCTGCCGCCGGAGGAGGCGCCACCCATATCGTCCTCGAGAAGGCGGACGGCAGCGCCGACGGTTTCGGCATCGATCGGCGGCAGACCATCGTCATCGCCGGCAGGGCGGCGCGGATCTGCCTCGCCGCTGCGCTGGGCTTCCTGCGGGCTCCCGAGCGCGCTTTTCAGGTAGAGCGCAAATCCCGTCAGCAGCAGGGAAAGGAAGACCGGGACCCGGGACAGCTTGTCGTCATTTTTAAGGACATAGCGGTCGTGCGGGTCGTCTTCGCTTTTTGCGGTTTTGGTGCCTTTGACCTCGATCATTCTGACATCCTCGCGGTGATGCGTGATCCAAGCTGCGTCATGGCGGCCGGACGGCTGCCGGTTTCGGCCGCGGCGGGCTTGAGGATCTCGTCCTTGGGTCCGAAGGCCACCATCTTGCCGCCCTGGATGATGGCGACCATGTCGACGGCGGCCAATGCGCTTGGCCGGTGGGCGATGACGATGGCGATGCCGCCGCGGGCGCGCACCGCCTTGATCGTCTGGGTCAGCGCCGCTTCGCCCTCGCCATCGAGATTGGAGTTCGGCTCGTCCATGACGACGATGAAGGGATTGCGGTAGAGCGCCCGGGCAAGGCCGATGCGCTGGCGCTGTCCGGCCGAGAGCGAGACGCCCTGTGGGCCGAGACCAGTACGATAGCCCTCCGGCATGCGCACGATCATCTCATGAATGCCGGTCGTCTGCGCGGAATCGACGATCGCCCGGGCATCGACCTGCGGTTCTAGCCGCGAGATGTTTTCCTCGATCGAGGCGTCGAGCAGCGCGACATCCTGCGGCAAATAGCCGATATGCTGGCCGAGATCGTCATCCGACCACTGCGTAAGCTCGGCATCGTCGAGACGGACGCTGCCGCGCAGCGTCGGCCAGACGCCGGTCAAGGCGCGGGCCAGCGTCGTCTTGCCGCCGCCGCTCGGGCCGATGATGCCGAGCGCCTGCCCGGCGGCAACCTCGAAGCTGACTTCGCTGAGCAGCACGCGGCCGGAGCCGGGGGCGGCGACGGTGATCTTCTCGACCTTCAGCGAGCGGCTGGGAGCGGGAAGTGGCATCGGCGGCGCCGTGCCCGACAGGGCGATCACCGTCTCCTTCAGACGCAGGAAAGCGGTGCGGGCGGCAACGAAGCCCTTCCAGTTGCCGATCGCCAGATCGACAGGGGCGAGTGCGCGGGCGGAGGCGACGGAGGCTGCGATGATGGCGCCTGCCGACAGCTCGCCCTTGATCGTCAGCCAGGCGCCGAGGCCGAGCACGGCCGACTGCAGGATCATGCGCAGCACGCGGGAGATCGCCCCGAAGGTGCCGCTGATGTCGTTGGTGCGGGTCTGCAGTTCGAGGTGGTCCTGGTTGGCGCGGTTGAAGCGTTCCACGGCGCGGCCGGCAAAGCCCATGGCCTTGAGGATATCGGCGTTGCGGGCGTTGGAATCGGCAATCGCGTTGCGCTCGATGCCCGATTTGTGCGTGGCGCTTGCGAGCCGCCGGGTCATCAGCTCGGTGATGATTGTCAGCATCGACAGCACGAAGGCGCCGGCGAAGGTCAGCGCTCCCAGATAGGGATGCAGCATGTAGACGAAGATGAGATAGAGCGGCATCCAGGGCAGATCGAAAAGGGCGACCGGGCCCTGGCTGCCGAGGAAGGAACGGACGGTGTCGACATCCCGGCCGCGCTCCAGCGCTTCGGCCGTCGAAAAGCCGAAGCGCGGCATGTCGATCGCCACCTGATGGGCGATCGGCGCGATCCGGCTGTCCAGCCGGGCACCCATGCGCACCAGGATCTGCGAGCGGATGATGTCGAACAGGCCCTGGAAGAGATAGAGGCCGATGGCGAGTGCCGAGAGGCCGAGCAGCGTCGGAACGCTGCCACTCGTCAGCGCGCGGTCGTAAATCTGCAGCATGTAGAAGGAGCCGGTCAGCGCGAGAATGTTGATGGCGCCGGAGGTGAAGAAAAGGAACACGAAGATCCCTCTCAGTCCGGATGTCAGCTTCTCGACCTGTTTGCGCTTGGCGCCGGTCAGCGGGGTCTTGGGGCGCATGTCGTTCACCACTTCTTTGATGACAGGATTTCAGGTGCGCCGGTTGCCCGGCGCACCTGAGGTTTCGGATCAGAGATTGAAATCCGAAGTGGTGAGGTTGTGGTTGCCCTTGATGCTGAGGCGCAGCTCGGCGCTGCTGTCGCCATCGACGCTGCCCTGGACGACCGTGTAGTCGCCGTCGGCGCGGACTTCATGCGTGACGATCAGCTGCGCGGCGCCTGTCAGCGTCGAACCGTTGACCAGCGTGAAGGCCTGGTTCCCGGCAAGGCCGCCATTGGCGTCGGTAGCGCTGAGATCGATCTTGTCGCCGGGCTGGAAGCCGATGATCGTGTCGCCATCGGCATCCTTTTCGGAGAGGAAGACGAACTTGTCGTTCCCGGCGCCGCCGTCGAGGACGTTGGCGGAGGCATTGGCGGTGATCGTGTCGTTGCCGGAGCCGGTGACGACATTTTCCATGCCCCAGAGCGTATCGGTACCGGACTGGGTGCTCGATGCGCTGCCCCGGCCCATGAAGCCGCTGCCGAGATCGACAGTCAGATTGGCGGTGATCGCCGCCAGATCCAGCGTGTCGCTGCCGGCGTCACCGTAATAGGTGTCGTCGCCGTCACCCGCTGCGGCCACGAAGAGGTCGTTGCCGTCGCCGCCATGGGCGGTATCGTTGCCCGTGCCGGTCTGGATCATGTCGTCGCCGGCATCGCCGAAGACGCGGTCGGATCCGGCATCGCCATAGAGCATGTCGTTGCCATCGCCGCCGATCAGGTCGTCGTTTCCGGCGCCGCCGAAGACCATGTCATTGCCGCCTTCGCCATTGAGGAAGTCGTCGCCGTCATCGCCGCGGATGATATCGGCACCGGCGCCGCCGGTTGCCACGTCATTGCCCGCGAAGCCGACGATCGTTTCGCCATTCACTGTACCGAGGAGGACATCGGCTGCTGCCGTGCCGGCGATCATGGCTCCGGTTGTTGCTGCCGGGGGCGTTGGAGTGGTCGGCGGTGTCGGTGCCGGCGGCGTGCCGGCATCGTCGTCCTCTTCAGCCGTCGTGCCAGCCCCATTGAACTGCGGAAGCCCGCCTTCGCTGGTGAACTGGATGCTGTGCGCGCCGTTGGTCATCGTCGTCACGCCGTTTGCTGCGGTCGTGATGTCGTAATCGGCCGCGGTTGTGCCGGCGGCGAGCTCGATGACATCCTGCGGGCGCAGCGTGCCGATGATCGTGTCGTGACCGCCGTTGGAGCGGAAGACGATACGGTGTGCCGAATTCAGCGAGGAGATGTCGATCGTATCGTTGCCGGCGTCACCATCGATGGTGATGGTGTTGAGCCGCAGGCTGGTTGTCGAGAAGTCGCCGACGATGTTGAAGCTGTCGGCCCCGGCGCTGCCTGACGTCCCCGAGGGATCGACACCGTTGATGCGGATTTCCTCGATCTCGCTGAGTTCGGCGATGACGGACGCATTGTCGCTGCCGTTGCGGGTCACGACGATCTCGGTGGCGGCGTTGAGACTTGCCGCGACATTGCCGGCGATCGCCAGCCAGGCTGCCCTGGTATAGATCGTATAGGCCTCGGCCGATGCATTGCCGTTGATGACGAAGGTGTCACCCGCCGCACCTTCCGTTCCACCGTTGACGATGTCGCGACCATCTGTGGCGCCGGAAGCATTGGCGTTCCAGATGACGGTGTCGTCACCGGCATCGCCGTTGATGGTGTCGACGCCGAAGCTGCCGGTGGCGTTGATCGTGAGAGCGTCGATATTGACACTGTCGCCAGTTTCGAGGCTCGAGGCTACGAAGCGCACCGCGGCATTGGCCGTAAACGGACCGGTGCCGAACAGGCTGAGGTCGATCGTGCGATTGGGGACCGTATTTGTCCCGTCGTTGATCAGGTCGACTTGGACGAAGTTTACACCGTCACGGGAGAAGAACACCGTGATCGTGTCATCGCCTGCATCCAGTCCGGTTTCGACGATCGAATAGCTGAGAGTGGCCGTGGTCGCACCGGCAAGGGGCACGGTACGCTGGATTTGCGCCCCGTTGAAGTCGCCGCCGCCACCCCCGATGAACTGCAGCACGTTGTTGTTGCCGGCATCGATGCGGATCTGGCCGGTGGCCACACCGCCGCTGTCACCGCTCTCGGCCCAATCGGGATCCCAAGTGGTCGTGCCGTTGGAAATGCCCTGGCTCTGAGTTTCGAAATTGTCGACATAGTTCAGAGCGGTGATGCCAAGGCCGCCGCTGAGCGTGTCATTGCCGTCGCCGCCATTAAGGGCATCCGCACCCGAACCGCCATTGACCACGTCGTTGCCGCCATTCGCGTTGACGGTGTCATTGCCGCCGAGCGCGTTGATCGTCTCTGAGGTGGCGCCCACGCCGTTGAGGGTGTTGGCGGCTTCGGTCCCGGTGATCGTGCTGGTCGGGGCCGCTGCAGCCAGCGTGAAGTCCGAGATGTCGATAGCCCCGGTGTTGCTGCCGTTGATCAGGAACGTCCCCTGTATTGTCGAGGCCGGTCCGTTCTCCCGGATGGTAATGAGGGTGTTGTTGGCACCGGAGGCGGATTCGAAGACGCGGTTGGCAAAGTTTGCCGCCGTGATCCCGAGCCCGCTGAGGTCGATCTTGTCCTGATTGGCTGCCGTGCCGCCGGCGCTGTCGAAGCTGTTGATGGTGTCGGCGCCAAAGCCCGGCGCGTTGTAGACGATGGTGTTGAAGCCACCTCCGACATCGATGGTGTCGTTGCCGGCCCCGCCGATGATGGTATCGTTGTCGTCGCCGCCATTGATCGTATCGGCACCGTCGCCGCCATCGAGCAAGTCGTTGCCGTCATCGCCATTGAGCGTGTCGTTACCACCGGCGCCGAGCAGCTGGTTGGCTTGACCATTGCCGTTGATGACGTTGTTGAGGCTGTTGCCGGTGCCCCTGACGGCGGTGCCGTTGAGGTCCAGGTTCTCAAGATTGGCGCCCAGCGCGTAGTCGATCTCGGATTCGACGCGGTCGGTGCCGCCGATGACGGCATCCGTGTTTGACTCGGTCACAATATCTCCGGCTTCGTCGACCTCATAGACGTCGTTGCCGTCGCCGCCGATCATCGTGTCGGCTCCGAGCCCGCCGTTGAGCGTGTCGTTGCCGGCAAGCCCCGACAGCGTATCGGCGAGATCGCCGCCGGAGATGACGTTATTGCCGGCATTGCCGGTACCGACGAACTGGTCGGCATCGATGCCGGTATAGGTCAGGTTCTCGACATTCGCCATGAGCTCTATCGAGAGCGCGGCCAACTCGGTCTCGACCGTATCCGTACCGGCCCCAGTCGCTTCAACGACCACGTCTAGGAGATCGTCGACGACATAGGTGTCGTTGCCAGCAAGGCCGACCATGGTGTCGGCTCCAAGACCGCCATCGATCTGGTCGTCATCGCCAGCGCCAGCGCCACCGACGATCAGGTCGTCGCCGTCGCCGCCGGTGAGGTTGTTGTCGCCGGCAGCGCCAAAGATCAGGTCGTTGCCAGCTCCGCCGATGATGGTGTCGCCGGAGCTCTCACCCACAATCACATTGTTCGTGATCGATGCAGAGAGGTCTGCTCCACCATCGTCGCGGCTGATCAGGTAGTCCTCGGTACCGAGTGCGTAGCCAGCATAGAGGGCGCCGTTGAAATTGATGCGCTCGACGCCGCTCTGCGCATTGGTGCCGTCGAAATGGTTGTTCACGGTGATCTGCTGGGTCACCGTCTGGGCCCCGCTGGGCATCCCGTAGGTGATGATAAGGCTACCGTCGTTGTTGTCTGTGTCGTCGTCAGCCATCGACAGGCTGTTGAGCGTCAGGATCGGCAGCCCGTCGACATCGACGGCGGTGGCCGGCGCCAGGATCGAGATGCGATCCGAAGCGCCTTCGTTGGCCAACTCGTTGATGATGTCATTGCCGTCGCCGAGGACGAACGAGTAGGTATCGTCGCCCGCACCGCCGTTGAGCGTATCGGTGCCGCCGAAGCTGCCGGTTGCGTTGATCGTCAGTCCGTCGATGTTGACGCTCTCGCCGGTTTCGAGGCTGGTCGCCACGAAGCGGACGACCGCGTTCGCCGTGAACGGTCCGGTGCCGAACAGGCTGAGATCGATGTTGCGGGGTGTGTTGAGGGAGGCGCTGTTGATCACGTCGACCTGCACGAAAGTCGAGCCGTCCCGGGAAAAGAACACCGTTACAGCATCGTTATCCGTTCCTGCGTCCAGTCCGGTGGCGAGGACCGAATAGCTCAGCGTCGCTCCCGTCGCACCGGCGAGCGGGACGGTGCGCTGGATCTGCGCTCCGTTGAAGTCGGCGCCGGTCCCACCGAAGAACTGCAGCACGTTGTTGTTGCCGGCATCGATGCGGATCTGGCCGGTAGTTGTGCCGCCGCTGTCGCCGCTCTCGCTCCAATCGGGATCCCAGTTGGTCGTGCCGTTGGAATTGCCCTGACTTGCAGCTTCGAAGTTATCGACATAGTTCACAGAGGCGATGCCAGGGCCACCCACGAGGATGTCGTTACCAGCCCCACCATTCAGGACATCGGAGCCGGCAAGGCCGAGGATCAGGTCATCCTGCGCCGTGCCGTTCAGCACAGGCTGGTTGAGCGGAGCCGCACCCTGCGGTGCAAGGCCGTTGTCGCTATAGGGCGTGCCGGTGATGATGTTCAATGCGCCGCCCGTGGCGAACTCCACCTTTTCGATATTGCGCAGGCGGTCGCTGCCGTCGATCGCGTTTTCGACCGCGTGGGTGACGATGACCTGTCCGTCGGTGGTGGCCGAGAAGGCGTATTCGCCGCGGTCGCCGCGGAAGACGGCGGTGTCGATGTCGGCGACGTTGTCCGCGCCGTTTGTCGTGATTTCGCGGACGATCTGCAGCTGGCCGGGGTTGATCTTGCCTTCGAACATCCAGGCGGCAAGCGTCTTGGTGACGGGTGTGCCGCCGGTCGCTGCGGTGACCATGTTGCCGGCAGCGTCGAGACGCAGCGTGACGAGGCTCGTCATGCTCTTGATGTTGGGATTGCCGACCACCTCGGTTCCGGTTGGACCGTTGGCGTTGTAGCCGCTCATGATGCCGATGCGGACGTTCAGCCACTTGTCGCCATCGATGATGTCGTCGCCGCCATTGCCCTGGATCCGGTCGCTGCCGTCGCCGCCGAGGATGATGTCGCCCCCCGCAAAGGAGGTGACGCCCGCGCCGAGAACGGCCTGCAGGCCGGAGATCAGGGCGATCCCCTGCGCATCCAGCACGCTGCCGAGATAGCCGCTGGTGCCGCCATTGACGAGGCTCGCGCGGTCGGCCGCCACGTCCTCCGTGCCGCCCAGCACGTCGTTGAACCGCGTGCCGGAGAGGCCTTCCATCGAGTCATATTCGTCGAGCGCCGCATTTTGCGGCAGGGTCGGCGCCTCGTCGAACACGATCGGGCGGGAGAGGTCGGCGTTCACGCCGTTCGGATTGTCCTTGTAGGTCGCCCAGTCGAAGCCGGACATGCCGGCCATCTTGCCGCGGCCGGCGCTGCCGACCATGATGTCGTCACCGCCTTCACCGATGAATTCGTCGAAGCCGCCGTCGCCGAGGAAGACGTCGTTGCCGTCGATGCCGTCATGGGCGAAGATTTCGTCGAAGTTGTCGCCGGGGGCACCGTCGAAAGTGCCGGTTTCGATCCAGTCGTCCCCCTCGTTGCCGAGAATGCGTTCGGCGTTCTTGTTGCCGTAGATGAAGTCGTTGCCGGTGCCGGCGAAGACTTCCGAACCCATGTCTGTGCCGAGGAAGATGAAGTCCTGGCCGTCATTGCCCATGACGAGGTCGAGGCCGGGGCCGGCATGCACCACGTCATGGCCCTTGCCGGCCTTGATGTTGTCGTCGCCACCAGCGTCGGTGATGATGTCGTCGCCGTCACCGCCGTTGATGATGTCGTTGCCGAAGCCGCCTTCCAGCTTGTCGTTGCCGCCGTCGCCGTAGATGGTGTCGTCGCCGATGCCGGAGATGATCGTGTCGGCGAGATCCGTGCCGCCGAGCACGACATGGTCGCCGCCGGTATATTTGAGGTAGTTGGTATCGACGGCCGCCGTGGCCGGATTGTCGCGGATCACCAGCTGGGTGAGGATGCCGCCGCCGGTCGGATCGTCGCTTTCGAGGTCGCCGTCGCCGTCGAGGTCATTGAACTGCCGCGACTGGGTCACTTCGAGGATCAGGCCGGGTGTCGAGAAGACGTCCGAAGGTAGATGGCCAGCATCGGTATTGCGCATGATCATGGCGGCGAAGGAATTGTTCTCCATTTCGCCGAAGAGATGCAGACCGTCCAGGCGCTGCAGATAGTAGAAGCGGTCACCGCTCTGCAGTCTTTCCATCTGCAGTTCGAACACGAAGTTGAAGGTCGAGCCGAGCATGCCGCCAAAGGGCATGATGGCTTCGGCGAGACCGCCGATCCAGAGATCGACATTGTTCAGGCCACCGAGCGTGCCGCCAGCGTAGGCGCCGGTGGCGTTCAGGAATTGCAGCCGATCGGCCGGTACTTCGAAGCCGCCGACGGAAACGCCGGTGATGATGGTCAGCGCGGCGTTGCGCTTGCCTTCCAGCGTCTGCTGGCCGGTGATCAGGCTGTGCGTGCCGTAAGCCGCGATGAAATTGATGATCGAGGCTTCGTGTTTGAGATGGCCGGCGAAGTCGACCCAGCTCTCATAGGGCTTGAGCAGCTGATCCTGGTTGGCGGCGTTGTAGAACTGCTCACGCGCAGCGTTGAGCGAGGGAACGCCGGTATCACGGCCGCGGGCCAGGTTGATGGTGGCGAGGTCGAGCGGCAGGCCAAGCAGGTTGTTGCGCAGGGCGCTGGTGACGAATTCGTCGATCTCGTTACCGGCCTGGCGGGTCATGCCGCGGACGATGGCGCCCGCCGCGATATCGGCGTCCACCGTGGCAGTGCCGCCGTTGTTCTCAAACTGCAGCGGATTGAGGAAGCCCTCGATGAGGCCGATATGGTCGGGCGCGAAGTTGGGATCGAAACGGTCGATCGATTCCGTCAGCATCGAGTGGCCGAAGCGATAGACCACGTGGGCGAATTCGGCGACGATCGACGGATCGATCGTCACGTCGAAACCATCAGGCACCAGGAACACGTTGATGTTCGGCTGCACCTTGCGGGCGAATTCCTCGAATACCAGGTGCTGATACTGCATTTCGGTGCCGAACTTGGCGGCCTGGAACAGGCGTTCGCCGTCCCAGACGAGACCGGTCGCGTCGGCCGGAACCGTGGCGACGTCGGCGACGAGCCATTCGTTGAGGAAGGCGGTCGCCTCGGCCTGGGTGGCACCGGCGGCAAGCATGGCCTGGGCGTCGGTCAGCACGACGGTCTTGGTGTGCTCGACGAGGCGGTTGTGCTCGGAGTGGAACACATGGTGCACGGCGGTCAGGCCGATATTCTCGTTAGCGCGGCCATCGCCGGCGACGTAATGGGCGTCCAGCAGTTCGTTGTCGTAGAAGCCGTCGGTGGCGCTGCCGTCGCCATTGCCAAGGCCGATTTCGATGTCGCCGTCGGCGAGGCCGTCGGGCACGGCATTATGGGCAATATCGGCAAGGAAGGCGTGGCCGGTGAAGATGGCGTTTGCGGGAACAAGCACGCCCAGCCCACCGTTGGCCGCCGGATTGCCTTCGACCAGCCCGGTTGCGGTGACGATCTGCGGATAGCCGTTGGGGCCGCGGATGAATTCGCCATAGGGGTCGGTGGCGAGCAGCGGCACGTTGCCGACATTGGCATCGACAAGCTGAATGCCCAGCATGCTCGCGGCTTGCGCCTTCAGGTCGGCCCAGGTGGCCATGCCGCCATTGCCGCCTTCGATCAGCTTGCCCGTCGAGACCGGATCGCCATTGCCGTTGAGGGCGTAGGCCCGCAGGAAGACCTGATGCGAGGGATGGGACGAATAGGTCTGGTTCTGATCGACGAAGGATGTCGTGGTGTTGACCGGCCGGTCGGTATTGTCGGCCGCTTCGTTGACCGCTGTCGAGGGATCGTCGACCAGGATGCCGTCGGCGCCGGGGCCGGCCAGCGTGGCGCGGGTCAGCACCATGAAATTGGTCTGGCCGCCCGGCACGTAGAGGGGGTCATCCTCCATCAGCGGGATGAATACGGTGCCGTTGCCGCCCTTGGCGACGAGGTCGAGGCCGTGATCGAAGAACTGGCCGAAGAGGGTGAACCAGGAATTGAACGGCGCTGACAGGCCCTCGTCGGGCGCAAGATTGGTGATGACGACATTGACGCCGTCGAGCTCGATGCCGGCCGCGTCGAGCAGGGCCATCAGCGCATCGTCGGCGGCGTCGACAGCAGCCTGCGCCTCGGCCAGGTCGGCCGCGGTTTGCGCGGCTGCGGCCTGCAGGTCGGCATTGTTGGGACTGGCCGAGGCGGCGGCCTGGGCGGCGGCATCGGCGCGCTCGGCCGCACCGAGAGCGTTGAACAACGGCTTGAGCGGTTCATAGGCCGCGGATATCTCGGCGGTTCGGGTCATCTGATCGGCATCGGCGACGATCCCGGCGCGCTGCATGGCGGTCAGGATCGCCGAGGGATTGCCGAGCGTCTGATCGACGATCAGGTTCGAAATGGTGCGGACATAGGGGTCGAAGACGTCGCCGGGGCCTGAAGGTCCCGGGCCGTCATTGTCGACGCCCGGCTGATAGCTGACCGGCACGAGCGCGCCGCCCGGGCCCGCCGGAACCATGATCGTCTTGAACTGCGTGCCGAGCGGTTCGGGGAACTCGTTGTCCGCCGCGCCCCATTCCGGATTGAGGGGATTGTTGTAGGTGCCGTCGACCGTCCGCAGGCCCCAGGAAAGATTGTAGGTGGGGATCGATCCGCCGGGTCCGAAGAGCGGCTTGGCGACGTTGTTCGGATCGCCTGTCGAGATGCCCTGGCGGAAGGCCGCGTCAGCCTCCGCAATCTTGATCTGCGTCAAGATGAAATCGAGATCCGAGCGAATATAGGTGACCATGTGACTCTCCCCTCCGATTGCATCGGGAACGGTATCGTTCCGCCAATGCCTGATCCCCAACGTGATGTCGCAGGGTTGTCCGGTCCTTCTGGACTTCCGGCTGGCAGCCAGGCCGAGGGCGCAAAAATCCGGTGGAAAGTGAACGGCATTATCTGCGATGATCGGATGATGTCTTCGGGGGAGGCCACGGCATAGTTCCAAAGGTCCGGAGATGTCTAAAGACTTTGGTCTTCAGGGGGCCGGGACTTTTGACCCGGGGGAAAATGTGACTTACGTCCCGTACAAAAAAGAGCCGGGCGGCGGAGTCTCGAGCCTTGCCAGGATCTGGCAACGCCTTGATCTGACGCAGCAATTCCTGATCGTTGCCGGGTTGGTCATCTGTTGTTCCATGGCGCTGCTCGGCGAATGGCTGAGCGGCCGGATCGCCGCAAACCAGCTGAGAAGCCGGGCCGAGTCCGGGGCGCTCTACATGGAGGGGTTCCTTGCCCGGCATGTCGACGGGCCGGCCAGCAATCCGAGTGTTTCGGAGGCCCGCCAGCGGGAACTCGACGATCTCCTGATCGGCACGGATCTCGCAAAGCGTGTCGAGGGCTTCAGGATATGGCGCAAAGACGGGCTGGTGATCTACAGCACCAACAAGCAGCTGATCGGCGAAAGCTTTCCCTCCGACGACATCGAGCGCGCCTTTGCCGGACAGGTGGTGGCGCAGCTGGAAGACAGCCATGACGACGGCGAAGACGACGGGCCGCCGACGAAGCGGCCGCTGATCGAAATCTACGCGCCGATCTACGAGCCCGGAACGCATGAGGTGATTGCCGTCGGCGAACTTTACGAGGAGGCCGCCGATTTCATCATCCAGCGCAACCGGGTGCAGCGGCAGACCTGGGTCATCGTCGGGGCAACGACCCTGGCGATCATGGCGCTATTGTTCCTGATCGTCCGGAGGGCCAGCAACACGATCGCCTACCAGCGGATGATCCTGAAGACGCAGCTGACGCAGGCACAGGCGCTCGCGCGGCAGAATACCGAACTGCGCAAGGCCGCCGACCGGGCGCGCATGGATGCCAGCAAATCGAACGAGCAGCTGCTGAACCGCATCGGCGCCGATCTGCACGACGGCCCGGTACAGTTGCTCAGCCTGCTGATCCTCAAGCTCAGCGGCGCGGCCGGCGCGGCAGGTCTGCCCAAGGCGGCGCTTGAGCGTTTGCCGGATGTTCGCGGCGCCGAGCTTGCGCCTGCACATCTCGCGCGGCTGGTGCTGAACGAGCTGCGCGAGCTCTCGACCGGGCTCGTCATGCCCGAAATCGAGCACATGCCGTTGGAAGCGGCGCTGCGCAACGCGGTGGAACAACACGAACAGGCTACCGGTTCGACGGTCAACGCGGTCTATGAAGCGCTACCCGAACGCGTCGCGCATCCGCTGAAGATTTGTCTTTACAGGGTGGTTCAGGAAGGGCTCAACAATGCCTTCCGGCATGGCGGCGGCCGCAACCAGCATGTCGCGGCTTCGGCCGATCTTTCGGGGATCACCGTCATCATCAGCGACGAAGGTCCCGGCCTTTCGGCAGCAAGTGCCACATCGAGCCATCGGCCGCTTGGGCTGCAGGGCATCCGCAACCGGGTCGAGGCCTTTGGCGGCAGTGTCGAGATACAGGCGCGGGCTGGGTCGGGTACGGAGCTGAGGGTCACGGTACCCATGGAAAACAACAGTCTGTAGCTAATGGCGCGACAGGGCCTGGTCGCTGCCTTCGAGCTTCTGGGCGGCGATCAGCACTTCCAGGCGATTGCGGGCATTCAGCTTCTGCATCAGGATCGTCATGTAGTTCTTGACGGTCTTCTCGCCGATATTGAGACCGGTTGCGATCTGCTTGTTGGTGAAGCCGCGCAAGAGCATGCTGATGATCTGTCCTTCGCGGATGCTGAGCTTGACCTCGCCGCCTGCCTTCTTGCGCAGCGAAGCGAGTTTCAGCTCCTCGATCACCTTGCAGGCAAAGGCCGGCGTGATGAACATGTCTCCGCGGTGAACCGCGGCGATCGCCTGGATCAGCTCCTGGATGCTACTGCCTTTCAGCACATATCCGCTGGCGCCGGCATTCAGCGCCCGCACAGCATAGTCGCTCCCGGTATTGGCAGTGAAAACCAGGATCTTGGTGCGGATCTTCTCGACCAGTTTGGCGATGGCGTCGAAAATATTGCCGGGCATCATCAGGTCGACGATGAAGACGTCGGGCGCGCATTTCAGGCCGATTTCCAGCACATCCTCAGCGCTCGATCCCGTTGCCGCGATCGTGAATTTCGGATGACCTTTCAAGATTTCAGTCAGACCGGCTAACATTACCGGATGGTCGTCAATCAGCGCCAATGAAATCTTGCTCATTTTACGCACCATCTACAGCTTATATAGAATAATTTATAGGATCGAACCAATATAGTGTCCATCTAGTCAATTCGGACTACATTATAAGTCGTAATATTTCTCATTTTATTCATATTTTCAGGACTTATCTATTTTCCTTTATTTGCAATTCATTCTCAATTGCAAGATTCGTCCACGTGTGATCGTGCGCGATCGAAGGCCGCGGCAAATACGCCGCGGCCGCACGTGTCTCAGCGATGGTCCAGCCGTTCCACCAGCCGGTCGCCAAACCACTGGATGCCGCAGACCAGCACGATGAGGACGATGACGACGGCGATCATGACCGAGGTCTCGAAACGCTGGTAACCGTAGCGTATGGCGAGATCGCCGAGACCGCCGGCGCCGATGGCACCTGCCATGGCCGACGCCCCGATCAGGGTCACCAGCGTCACGGTGAAGCCGGCGACGATGCCGGGCAGGGCCTCGGGAACCAGCACCTCGCGAATGATCGTCCAGCCGTTGCCGCCCATGGCGCGGACCGCATCGATCAGGCCGCGGTCGACTTCGCGCAACGAGACCTCGGCGATGCGGGCGTAATAGGGGGTCGCCGCGATCGCCAGCGGCACGATCGCCGCCCAGGTGCCGAGCGCGGTGCCGACGATGAGCCGCGTCAGCGGGATCAGCGCCACCAGCAGGATGATGAAGGGCACCGAGCGGAAGCCGTTGATGACGGCACCGAGCGTACTGTTGATCCAGAGATTTTCGGCAATGCCGCCGCGCGCCGTCAGCACCAGCGCGAGCCCCAGCGGCAGGCCCGCCAACAGCGAGATGATGCCGGATGCGCCGGTCATCAGCACGGTTTCCCAGAGTGACCGTAAGAGCAGGTCAAGCATGATCGGTGTCATAGCCGAGTACCTCCACCCGCGCCGAGCGGGCTGTCAGAAATTGTGCAACCTGATCCTGCAAGCCGGGATCGCGGGTCGGGACGGCGATGAAGAACCGCGCCACCGGCTGGTTCTGGATGTGGTCGATGCCGCCATGCACGAGGCGGAAGGAATGCGGCGGCGCTGCCAAGAGATCGGCAAACAGTGCGCCCTGCGCTTCCGGTCCGGCAAGATCGACGCTGAGGATGGCCTCGCGGCCTGAGACGGGCGAGAGCCTGGCGGCGATATGCTCGGGGAGCTGCGGGCGGATGCTGCCGAGCAGGCTTCGGGTGATCGCCGTCTGCGGGTTGCCGAACACCGACCAGACCTGGCCTTCCTCGACGATCCTTCCGGCATCGATGACGGCAACGCGGTCGGCAACGCTGCGGATCACCTCCATCTCGTGGGTGATCAGCACGACGGTCAGGCCGAGATTGCGGTTGATGTCCTTCAGCAGCGCCAGGATCGAGCGCGTCGTCTCCGGGTCTAGCGCTGACGTCGCTTCGTCGGAGAGCAGCAGGGCGGGGCGGGCGGCGAGCGAACGGGCGATGCCGACGCGCTGTTTCTGGCCGCCTGACAGCGATGAGGGATAGGCCTTGGCCTTGTCCGCAAGGCCGACGAGATCGAGCAACTCGCGGGCGCGCTTGAGGCGTTCGGGCTTCGCCACGCCTTCGATCTTCAGGGGCAGGGCGATGTTTTCCTCGACCGTCTTTGCCGAGAGCAGATTGAAATGCTGGAAGATCATGCCGATGCGGCGGCGCAGCGGCTGCAGCTCCTTTTCGGCCAGCCCGGCAATATCGCGACCATCGATGTGGATCTCGCCGCTATCGGCGCGCTCCAGTCCGTTCAGGCAGCGGATCAGCGTCGATTTTCCGGCGCCGCTGCGGCCGATGATGCCGAAGATTTCGCCCTTGCGGACGGTCAGCGAAATGCCATCGAGCGCCGGCGTCTCGCCGAAGCGGCGCCGGACATCGGCGAGGCGGATGATATCCGCGGCGGCTTCGGTTTTCGCCCCTATCGCCGCGGCGGAAACGAATGAATTCATGAGTTTATCCTCTGCAAACGCTCAAGGCGGCCCGGACAAGGAACGTCCGGACCGCCCTGGCTTCGCGCCCTTTCCCCCAGGCGCGGATGTCGGTTAGTAGGCGCTCAGCCCCGTGCCCTTGTAGACCTTGTCGAACTCCGCCTTGACGGCATCGTTCTGGTAGGAGGAGACCAGCGTCTTCACCCAGTCCGCATCCTTGTTGTCTTCCTTGACGGCGATGAAGTTGCGGTAGGGGTTGTCGGAGATCGGCTCCTGGGCGATGCGTTCCTTCGGCGACAGGCCGCTCTTCAGCGCCCAGTCGGTGTTGACCACGGCGGCGTCGAGATCGTCGATCGAGCGGCCGACGATGCCGGCGTCGAGTTCCTTGATCTCGAGCTTCTTCGGGTTGTCGGTGATATCGGCGATGGTGGCGAGAATGCCGGTGCCGTCCTTCAGCTTGATCAGGCCTTCATTCTGCAGCACCCGTAGCGCGCGGCCTTCGTTGGACGGATCGTTCGGCAGGCCGACGATGGCGCCTTCGGGGATTTCGAAGACGGCCTTGTACTTCTTCGTATAAAGGCCGATCGGCCAGACGCCGGTATAGCCGACGCGGACGATGTGGTAGCCGTGCGTCTTGATCTGGTTGTCGAGATAGGGCTGATGCTGGAAGGCGTTGGCGTCGATTTCGCCGCGCTCGAGCGCCTCGTTCGGCTGGGTGTAGTCGTTGAAGGTGATGGTCTCGATTTTGAGCCCCTTCTTCTCCGCTTCAGCGGTGACGACGCGCCAGACGTCCTCGTCCTCGCCGCTCATGATGCCGACCTTGATGGATTTGTCGGCGGCGACCGAGGGAAGGGAGGAGGCAAAGGTTGCGAGCGCAAGGGCGGAAACGGCGAGCGCCGCCAGGCTTGCACGGCGCGTCAATGCCACGGCTGAGAAGGTCTTGTTATCCATGTGTTTGTCCCGTCTTGGTGATGAGATTGATCTCGAAACGCAAAAAGCATGTCAGATCGGCGCTGCGCCTTCGAAGTACGCCCGTCTCTTCTCGAAAGCGGCGCGGGAAAACTCTTGCGGGTCCGGCCGACCTCTCCCGAATATTATTCTATAATGTTTATAGACTATATTGGTTGTGCTGCGCCGCGAACCGTCCTATTTCGAACTGAAGAGTGACGGATCTGGATGCGGTGCGAGATGACAGCCGGTGGCGGTAAATCGAAGGTCGTGGCGATCATCGGCGGCGGCGTTTCCGGCGCCGGCGTGGCGTTGCATCTGGCAGACGCGCTGCCGCCTGGTTTTGCCGAGATCATCGTCTTCGAACCGCGCGAAGAGCTTGGCCGCGGCCTGGCCTACGATACGGAAGACCCGGCGCATCGCATCAACGTGCCCGCGGCGCGGATGAGCCTCTTCCCTGATAGACCGGAGGATTTCCTCGAATGGATCGCTTCGACCGATGCCCTGGGCAGCGATCCCGAAGCGGCGCGGCCGGATGGCAATCTCTTTCCGCAGCGGCGGCTGTTTGGCGCCTATGTTGCCTCGCGCCTGCACCCGGCCATCGAGGCAGGCCGCATCCTTCACCAGCGCGCGACGGTTACCGGCGTCGAGAAGACGGCGGATGGCTGGCTGGTCTCCGACAGTACCGGCATCGAGACGCGGGCCGATCTCCTGGTGATCGCCACGACCCATCCGTCACCGTCGCCGCCGCGCGGGCTGCAGGCGGCGCTTGCCGGTCACCCGCGCTATGTCGCCGATTCCACGGTATCGGGTGCTCTTGATGGTATAGAGCCGGATGACCGGGTGCTGATTGTCGGCAACGGGCTGACGGCGGCCGACATCGTCGCGTCCCTCACGCTCACCGGCCATCGCGGGCCGATCACCTCCGTCTCCCGTCGCGGCCTGCGTTCGCGCGGGCATGCGGCGACGGCTCAGGATCCGTTCGGCGATTTTACCGCGCAGCCATCAGGGACCGCTTCGGAATTGCTGCACAGCATTCGCCAGGCGATCGCGCAGGCCGCTGGGGAGGGGATCAGCTGGCATGCGGTGATCGACGAAGTCCGCGGTCACGGGCGGCTGATCTGGCAGGGGCTCCCGATGGCCGAGCGCCAGCGTATCGTCCGCCATCTCAGGCCGTTCTGGGACGTGCACCGTTTCCGCGTCGCGCCGCAGGTCGAGGATGTACTGGAGCGGGCGATTGGCGAGGGGCGGCTGACTGTTGCCGCCGGGTCGGTTTCAGATGCTGAGCGGGACGGTGTTGAGATCCGCGTGACGCTCAGGCTGCGTGACGGCAGCCGGCCGGTGAAGAGCTTCGATGCCGTCGTGGTGACAACCGGACCGGCGCATGGCGGCATCCTGCAGAGCCAGCTCTGGCTCTCCGAGCTCGGCGATGCCGGCATCCTGGAGCTCGACCCGACGGGGCTCGGCATTGCCTGCAACGACCGCTCCGAAGCGATCGGCCGGAGCGGAGATGCCGATCCCTCGCTGCTGATCGCCGGTCCGCTGGCACGCGGCACCTTCGGCGAGCTGATGGGCCTGCCGCAGGTCACCGAGCACTCGGTCTTCGTGGCCGGCGAGCTGCTTCGCAAGCTGACCGGCGGCTGACTGCCGTCCGCTTCCCTCGAACATTTCAGACTGATCGCGCCGGTGCTGCGGGTGCGGCCGATCCCCCGTGCCTTACCAGCAAGGCCGCAACCCGAGGGACTGAATTTCCCCGCCGCTCTCCAGAATGGAATTCCATTCCTTTAGTGCACTAAATTTATAGAGAATATTTGATGCAAGATCAAAGGAGAGAGACATGCCCCTTCGCCTCGTCGGTATCGCCGGTAGCTTCAACCGCCCGTCCAAGACCCGCGCGCTTGTCAGCCACGTCGCGGATCTCGCCTCCAGGCGTTACGGTTTCTCCTCGAAGATCTACGATCTCCACGATGTCGGGCCGTCGCTCGGATCGTCGCTCTGGCGCAAGGAGCTGGACGCGCAGGCCGCCGGTGTCGTCGACGACATCGTCAATGCCGACGTGCTGGTTGTCGGGTCGCCGACCTACAAAGGCTCCTATCCCGGCCATTTAAAGCATCTGATCGACCTGATCGAGCCGCACGAACTGCGCGCCAAGCCAATCATCATCACCGCGACCGGCGGAGGCGACCGCCACGCGCTGATGGTCGAGCACCAGCTGCGGCCGCTGTTCGGGTTCTTCATGGCCCATACGCTGCCGACGGCGATCTATGCCGCCGACCGCGATTTTGCCGATTACAAGGTGGCCTCCGAGCAGCTGTCCGGCCGCATCGGCTTTGCCATCGACGAACTTGCCGCCTTCTTCCCGTCGCAGCACAGCAGCCTGCAGGCCGCGGAGTGAATGCGATGAGCGGCGCTCCCGGCACGATGGCGCAGGAACTCTGGAACGTCGCCGATTTCGCCCGCCGCTACCGGCTTCCGGTGCGCGAACAGAACCGGCTGCTGATGCTTTTCGGCCCGGTGGCGCGCGCCGAAGAGCTGCTTGCCAATGCGAGACGCAACCAATCGATCTGACACCCTGACAAGGAGAACCGGATTATGAGGCTTGTATTCGAATTCCTGTCACTGCTGCGCCAGAGGCTCAGCCATCCGCAGCCGCTTGCCGAGGCACTGCCTCTCCATGACGATCGCGAGCCGAGCACCCGCGACTACGAATTCTATTATTGGAGCCCGGCGCCCGGGCCGTGGTATTGAGGAGGCTCGTCATGGCTGTATTCGATGACCGGCGCCCGGGCCCGCTTTCGCCCTCCGGCAAAATCCTGCGCAGCGGCGCCGATCTTGCTGCACCCGCAGCCGCGGCACTTTCCTTCGCCCTTCTCTTCGCCATCACGCTCGGCATTCTCTAGATCGGAGACGACATGACGCCGGTACTCATCTTGCCCGGACTTTTCGGATCGGAAGAGGCGCATTGGCAGAGCGCCTGGCTGAAAGATCATCCCGAGAGCCGTCTTGTCCGGCAGGAAAACTGGGACCAGCCGCGCGTCACCGCGTGGCTCGATGCTCTTGAAGCCGAGCTGGAGCGGGCAGGCGAGGCCTATATTGTCGCCCACAGCCTCGGATGCGTGCTCGCCGCCCGCCTTGCCAGCCGTCCGGCGGCACGTCGGGTCAAGGGTGCGCTGCTGGTGGCGCCCTGCGATCTCGACGTCACCGACAAGCTGCATCCCGGCAGCATCGGTTTCGGCACGATGCCGACGGAGCGGCTACCGTTTCCGAGCATCCTCGTCGGCAGTCTCAACGATCACTACATGTCGCTGGAGCGGTTGACCTATTTCGCGCGGCTCTGGGGCAGCGACCTGCGCAATGCGGGGCTTGCCGGGCATATCAACGTCGCCAGCGGTTATGGCCGCTGGCCGGGTGGCTACAGGCTGTTCGACATCCTGAAGCACAAGACGCGGCATCTCGAGAAAATACCCCAAAGAAAGCATTCACCTCACCGGGAAGTTCCTCTAGCTTAGCCGCGCGAATTCCACCCTTCGGCCAGGCATCGCCGCCTTCCCAGCCCGCGATGCCGCCGATCCTGTCGTCACAAAGGTCATATGCCATGAGTCTCCGCATCAACGATGTCGCCCCGGATTTCAGCGCCGACACCAGCCAGGGTCCCATCCAGTTCCACGACTGGATCGGCAACGGCTGGGCCGTGCTTTTTTCGCATCCGAAGAATTTCACGCCTGTCTGCACGACCGAGCTCGGCACCATGGCGGGTCTCGAAGGCGAGTTCAGCAAGCGCGGCGTTAAGATCGTCGGCATCTCCGTCGATCCGGTCGAAAGCCACGCCAAGTGGAAGGGCGACATCAAGACGGCGACCGGCTTCGAGGTCGAATATCCGCTGATCGGCGACAAGGACCTGAAGGTCGCCAAGCTCTACGACATGCTGCCCGCCGGCGCCGGCGACAGCTCGGAAGGCCGCACGCCCGCCGATAACGCGACGGTTCGCTCGGTCTTCGTCATCGGCCCGGACAAGAAGATCAAGCTGATCCTCACCTATCCGATGACGACAGGCCGCAACTTCAACGAAATCCTTCGCGCCATCGATTCCATCCAGCTGACGGCCAAGCACCAGGTCGCCACACCCGCCAACTGGCAGCAGGGCGACGACGTGATCATCACCGCGGCTGTTTCCAACGAGGATGCGATCGCTAGGTTCGGCTCGTTCGATACGGTGCTGCCGTATCTGCGCAAGACGAAGCAGCCGGCTGCTTGAAGGGTTGAACTCCCCCCTCATTCCTGTGCTCGAAGTGGAGATTAGGGAACGCCGTGCCCGGAGCCCCCTCACCCTACCCTCTCCCCGAGGGGAGAGGGGATGTTGGCGCTAGCGGCATCCTCGACTTTCCCTTCTCCCCAACGGGGAGAAGGTGGCCCGAAGGGTCGGATGAGGGGGCTCCGGGTGACAGGGGTCGCTTCCAAGCGCTGCCCTCACACCTCCGCATGAAAATGATGCTTCTGCACGCTGCCAGCAGAGCGGCGGATGACTTCGGCGATTTCCATCAGCTGCCGGACGAGCGGCGTCGAGTTGCGCCAGATCATGCCGATCGTGCGCGACGGGCGCGGCGACTGGAAACGGGCGATCGAGACCTGCGCCGAGCGCGTCTCCACCGGTACCGCCATCTCGGGAATCAATGTGATGCCGATGCCGGCGCTGACCATCTGGACGAGGGTGGAGAGCGAGCTGCCTTCCATGATTTCGCGCGGACGTGCCGAGCCGATGCGGCAGAAGGACAGTGCCTGGTCGCGGAAGCAGTGGCCCTCTTCCAGGAGCAGCAGGCGCATCTCGCGCAGCATGTCGCGGTCCGGCACCGGGCGGCCTTCGTCTTCGAGGCGGCGCACCAGCACGAATTCCTCGTCGAACAGCTTCAGCTCGGTCAATGAAGGCTCTGATACCGGGAGGGCCACGATCGCCAGGTCGAGATCGCCGCGGGAGAGTTCCTGCACCAGCTTGGCCGTCTGGGTCTCGCGCACCTCGATCTGGATGCCGTCGAAGGTGGCGTTGAGATCGTTGATGATGGCGGGTAGCAGGTAGGGTGCCACGGTGGGGATGACGCCGATCCTGAGGCGTGCCAGGAAGGGATCGCGCGAGGCGCGGGCGAGATCGCCGAGTTCATCGACGGCGCGCAGGATGTCGTGCGCGCGCGACGCAAACATCTGGCCGAAGGCGGTGAGCTTCACCTCTCGGGCGCTGCGTTCGAAAAGTTCGTTGCCAAGCTCTTCCTCGAGCTCCTTGATCTGCATGGAGAGCGCCGGCTGTGAGATCGCACAGGCATCCGCGGCATGGCGGAAACGGCCGTGGCGGGCGAGCGCCTCGAAATAACGCAGCTGTTTCAATGTCAGGTTCTTCATAACTTTATCTTATCGCTGATATCAGTAAATCCAACTTAAATTTATCATGTGCTTCCGATAAGAAGGAGGCAGGGGAGGGCGCGCGTGCGACGCCGCGCCAGCCGGTCCGCCACTGGCACTCCCTTTCAAAACAGATGAATTTTACCATCCAAGGAGAACGCTATGGACGACCAGAAACCCGACAGCGCAGGCAAATGTCCCGTGCCGCACGGCAATGCCGCGCATCGCCCCGGTAACCGTGACTGGTGGCCGAACCAGCTCGACGTGCAGGTTCTGCACGGTCATAACGTCCGCTCCGATCCGATGGGCGAAGCGTTCGATTACGCCGAAGAGTTCAAGAAGCTCGATCTCGATGCGCTGAAGCAGGACCTTCATGCGCTGATGACCGATTCGCAGGAATGGTGGCCGGCCGACTTCGGTCACTACGGCGGCCTCTTCATCCGCATGGCCTGGCATAGCGCCGGCACCTATCGCATCACCGATGGCCGCGGTGGCGCCGGTCAGGGTCAGCAGCGTTTCGCGCCGCTAAACAGCTGGCCAGATAACGTCAACCTCGACAAGGCCCGCCGCCTTCTCTGGCCGATCAAGCAGAAATACGGCAACAGCATTTCCTGGGCCGACCTGCTGATCCTCACGGGCAACGTCGCGCTCGAATCCATGGGCTTCAAGACCTTCGGCTTCGCCGGCGGCCGTGCCGACGTCTGGGAGCCGGAAGAGCTCTATTGGGGTCCTGAAGGCACTTGGCTCGGCGACGAGCGCTACAGCGGTGAGCGCGAACTCGCAGAACCGCTCGGTGCCGTGCAGATGGGCCTTATCTACGTCAACCCCGAGGGGCCGAACGGCAATCCGGACGCGCTTGCCTCGGCCCGCGACATCCGCGAAACCTTCGCCCGCATGGCGATGAACGACGAGGAAACCGTCGCGCTGATCGCCGGCGGTCATACGTTCGGCAAGACCCATGGTGCCGGTGATCCGTCCTTCGTCGGCGTCGAGCCGGAAGGCGGCGAGCTCGCGGCCCAAGGCCTCGGCTGGGCGAGCACGTTCAACAGCGGTGTCGGCCGTGATGCCATCGGCAGCGGCCTCGAAGTCACCTGGACGCAGACGCCGACGCAATGGAGCAACTTCTTCTTCGAAAACCTCTTCGGTTTCGAGTGGGAGCTGACCACCAGCCCGGCCGGCGCCAAGCAGTGGGTCGCGAAGGACGCTGACGCCTCTGTTCCCGATGCCTTCGACGCCTCGAAGAAGCATCGTCCGACCATGCTGACCAGCGACCTAGCGCTGCGTGTCGATCCGATCTATGAAAAAATCTCGCGCCGGTTCCTGGAAAACCCGGCCGAATTCGCGGATGCCTTTGCCCGCGCCTGGTTCAAGCTGACCCACCGCGACATGGGCCCGAAGGTTCGCTACCTCGGTCCGGAGGTTCCGGCCGAAGACCTGATCTGGCAGGACGTGATCCCGGCCGTCGATCACCAGCTGATCGACGATGCCGATATTGCGGCTCTGAAGGAAAAGGTTCTGGCGACGGGTCTTTCCGTGCAGGAACTGGTCTCGACCGCCTGGGCGTCCGCTTCCAGCTTCCGCGGCTCCGACAAGCGCGGCGGTGCGAATGGTGCACGCGTCCGTCTTGCTCCGCAGAAGGATTGGGAAGCCAACCAGCCGGCGCAGCTTGCCAAGGTTCTCGGCGTTCTCGAAGGCATCCAGAAGGACTTCAACGCTGCCCAGACCGGCGGTAAGAAGGTCTCGCTCGCCGACCTGATCGTTCTCGGCGGTGCTGCAGGCGTCGAAAAGGCCGCGAAGGCGGCCGGCCAGCCGGTCAACGTCCCTGTCAAGCCGGGCCGCATGGACGCCTCCGACGCGCAGACCGACGCGGCATCCTTCGCCGCGCTCGAGCCACGCGCCGATGCATTCCGCAACTATGTCAACGGCAAGCGCATGCAGTTCATGAAGGCCGAAGAGGCTCTCGTCGACCGCGCGCAGCTGCTGACGCTGTCGGCACCCGAGATGACGGTGCTGATCGGCGGTCTGCGCGTGCTGAAGGCCGGTGCTCCCGAGCACGGCGTCTTCACCTCGCGTCCGGAGACGCTGACCAACGACTTCTTCGTGAACCTGCTCGACATGGGCACGATATGGGCACCGCTGGCGGGCAAGGACGGCGTCTATGAAGGCCGTGACCGCAAGACCGGCGCAGTCAAGTGGACCGGTACTCGCGTCGACCTGATCTTCGGTTCGCACTCGCAGCTGCGCGCCATCGCCGAAGTCTACGGCCAGTCCGACGCCAAGGCGAAGTTCGTGAAGGATTTCGTTTCCGCCTGGAACAAGGTCATGAACGCCGACCGTTTCGATCTCGTCTGATCGATCGAAATCCCTGCTGGACGCGGCCTTTGCCGCGTCCAGTCTTCTCTAAACAAAATTGCGGCTGGATTAATCACATTTTTGGGACAGTGTGTTCCGCCATTGGGGGTGGAAATTATCCCTTCCAGGGCTTAACTACGCACTTGTGATATATCGCTGCTGGCAAAAGCGCCGCGCGAACAAACAGATGGCCGTACGGAAAACGCACGGCGGTCGGACCCGAAACAACGTAGAGCTCTTTTTCATCTCCATCCTTGCGCGGCGCAACCTCCCAAGCGCTTGCGCAGGAATCCGCATTGATAAATTCCTCCCAAGAATTGCCGTTCGATATCCAATATGACCACACACTGCCCCGAGTTGCTTAAAACCATCCTCGGCATCATTCCGCATCCCGACAGCCGGGAAGCGGATGAAAGCGAGTTGATGCCCAGCCAGACGTTCAGGAAGGCGCTCCGCATCGTCCTGACGATCGCCCATTACCAGATGCAGTCGCGCACCACGCCGCGGCGCAAGATCCGCCGGATCGGCGGGATGCCCGCCCATGAAGCCGATGCGATCCTTGACCTCCTGAGGTTCGCGGACATCGTTACCGGTGACGACAATGGTTACCGGGTTTCCCGGTCGATGCGCATGGTTTCACTTGCTGAAATCTATGCGGCCATCACGCCGGCCCGGAAGCTGCCCAAGACCAGCTTCGACCATTTCTACGACGCGCTGATCGACAAGGCCCGCAAGGCGGCGATCTCCGATCTCGATGGCATCGACCTGTCGTCGACGCTTGCTGAAGCGCTCGGTGCAGAGCAGGGTTTGACCCTGGAAATGGCAGAGCGCGGCCACTAAGACCTGCAATCGCCGATTTTGTATCAATCGGCGATAGCGGTTATGGATTTTCTGCAGTTTCGGCGGTATGTCACAATGGATGAGTGACACACGGTTTCCGACAGCGCTGCAAATCGTCGTGACGGTCGCGGTCAATGAGGCCGCGGGCGTTCGCACGACCAGTCCGCAATTGGCCGCGGGGCTCGATACCAATCCCAGTTTTGTCCGGAAGATCGTTTCGACCTTGTCGAAATCGAATATTCTCGTCTCTTCCGACGGTGTCAGCGGCGGTATTCGCCTGGCGCGTCCGGCGCCCGATATCAAGCTTCTGGAAATTCATGGCAGCGTTCTGCCTGAGCAGAAGGCGTGGTCGGCACGCGAGAACATTCCCACCGTCTGCTCGGTCACGCGTAATATCGGCGCGGTGTCGGACCAGCTCAGCGCTCGGGCCGACAGAGCCGTCGCCGGCGTGCTCGAAGGCGTCACTGTTCAGGATTGCATCGACAAGATCAATCAGCTCGACCGCACCGCACTGACGGCCGCTACCCCTTCATAAAAGACCGCTTACAAAAAAGAAGCCCGGAGGGAAATCCGGGCTTCTTCACTGTGATCGGAGGTCAACCAGATCACATGACGTGCGTCTCTAACCGCACGTCAATTCATTAGAAGTCGCGCTGCAGGCGGAAGAAGCCTTCAACCCAGTCAGCATCGCTGCGGCCGTCAACCGTCTGATTGCCGTAGTCTTCCTTGACGTAGGTCGCGGTCAGCTTGGCGTTCAGGTTTTCAACGACCTGGTAGTCGAGGGTCACGCCGGCACGCCACATGTTGCCGTCATCCCAGGAGCCGTCAGCATCGGTCACGATGTTGTTGGTGTACTGAGCTGCCGGGGTGATGGTGAACTTGTCGGTTGCCTTCAGAGCGTACTGAGCAACAACGGTCCATTCGCCGACGTTGTAGTAAGCATTGCCGCCGTTGCCGGCGTCGCCGAGGCCGCTCGACCAGATCGCAGCGATTTCAGCCTTGCCCGGACCAACGTCAGCACCGATACGAGCGGTGATGGCGCCTTCCTGGTTGCCGAGGTCGTAACCGCCGTAAACAGCCCAGGTGAAGTTCGAGAACTTGCCACCGACGGAACCGTCGATGCCGAGCGTGTTGCCATGGATCTCAGTGTTCGTGGAGAACTGATCGGTACGGTCCGAACCGTTGCCCGAGCTACCGTTGAGTTCTTCGAGAGCGAGGCCAGCGTAGAAATCGCCTGCGTCGTACTGATAGCGAATGGCGTTCGTGTTGGTCACGTTTGCCATTGCATCGGTTTCGCCCGAGAAGTCGTCGTCCCACCAGCTGGTGAACTTACCGACGCGCAGGCCGGCGATGTCGATATAGGCCTGGTCAATGATCGTGCCGGTGGAAACGCCGCCCAGGGTGGTGGAGTTTTCAGCGGTGATGCCGGCTGCACCCGTAGCAACCGGACGGTTGTTGGCTTCGAGAACGATGCGGCTGGTCAGCGTGCCGTATTCCGTGTCGCTCTTGGCGTCGAAGGAAACGTGAGCGCGGGTACGCGAAGACCAGTCTTCGTTCGCGTTGCCCTTGTAGGCATCGCCGAAGCCGAAGCCGACGTCGAAGCGGAGGTAGCCACCGATCTTGAGGCAGGTTTCGGTGCCCGGGATGTAGAAGTAGCCAGTGCCGTAAGCGTCGCAGACGCGAACGTATTCAACAGCTTCCGGCTCAGCTGCAACAATGGCGTCGGCCGCGTATGCGCCGGACACCGAGCTCAGCGCAGCCGCCGAACCAATGAGAATAGAACGAATGTTCATAGCAGTTCCTTTTTCAATCGGGCGCAGGAAATCGCGCCGAGAAATCAGCGTCAAAAACCCATCCCAGTTTTGTCGAATCCCCTCGGGGGAAAGCGGCAACCCGCGAGTATTTGGATCGCACATCGCTCAAACCGTATCAAGCGAAGATACGGTTGAGTCACGCTGTTGCAGACCCCTGTTGCCAAAACGACACAAATCAATGATCGGAAAACGCTGATATGGAGATCGTTAGGGCGCTATGCAAGCCCGTCAGCGTTGAAAAGAAACGAAAAACGACGGGTGCGGCAATCCGTCAAGGGTGGCGGATGGGCATCCGGCGCGTAGATTTAGAGATAACCTATATAAAAGGCGGGCTATTTCGTTGCGTGCCCATGCTTTCGGCGCTATTTGACAATAGGGACGGCATATGGCGCGAATTCTGCAGGGCTATCGAAGATGCTGACGAAAAAGGGAAAATACGGGCTGAAGGCGCTTGTCGATCTTGCGAAGCTGGCGCCTGGCGAGACGGCCTTCATCAATGATGTCGCGGCACGCAACAATATCCCGAAGAAATTCCTCGATACGATCCTGCTCGAACTGCGCAATGTCGGCATCCTGCGCTCCAAGAAGGGGCCGGGCGGCGGTTACTCGCTGTCGAAGCCGGCTTCGGAGATCAGAATCGGTCACGTGATCCGCACGCTGGACGGTCCGCTGGCGCCGATCCGCTGTGCCAGCCGCACGGCCTACGAGGCTTGCGACGACTGTTCGGATCCTGAAACCTGTCACGTCCGCCGGTCGATGACCGAGGTGCGCGATGCGATCGCCGATATTCTCGACAACATGACGCTGGAGCAGTTCGTCGCCAAGGACGGCAAGCTTGCCGGCGGCAACGAGGACGAGGTGCTGCCGGTTTCGGCCGCCAGCTGATCAGATTTCCCAGCTATGGCTGTAATGCGCTGCTGCTTTCGCATGCAGCCGTTCCAGTTTGCCGCCAAGTGCCCGGATGCGGGCGTTGCGCCAGTGCCGGTCGAGATTGAGGCCGATGCCGCCCGTATCTCCTTTGGCGATTTCGAAAATGGCCGTTGCGGTGCGCAGCGCCAGTTCGCTCGCATGCGCCTGTGCCGCAGTCGCGGAGAATTCGGCATCGGCAATCGCCGGGCCGGCATTGATCTGGGCGATGTCGAGCCGGTGGCCGGCGCGCTCCAGCAGCGCTGCCGCCGCTTCGATGCCGACGATGAGAGGCCCCGCGGCTGCGGGGACCGCGCTGGTCTCCTGCAGTTCAGACAGAACGGCCCGGGCGATTCCAAGATCGACACCGGCATTGAGCAGGGCGGTGATCGCAGCCGCCGGTGCGCCTTGCCGGGCGGCCGCGTCGGCGCGGGCCTGAACGTTTTCGGCGACCAGAACGGCCGTGCCGTTGGTGCGCTGGCCGAAGCCGTCCCAGCTGTCGACGGATTGCAGGCCCTCGCTTCGGCGGCTGACATAGAGGAGCTGATTGTCGGGCGCGCCTGATATCACCAGCCAGTCGGCAAACAGCAGGCCAGGCGCCTGCGCACTGCGGCCTTCTATTCGATGGCCGAGCGCAAATGCGGTGATCGAATCAGCCGGAAACGATGCGGCGGCGAAGCGGTCGCCTGAGAGTGCGCGGGCAAACAGCAGCCGTTGCAGGTCTTCCCCGCCATGCAGCCGCAGGCCTTCGAGGGCCGAGAAATGGATCGCCAGACATTCGCCGATCGACGCATCGCCTTCGGCAATGATCGCGACGATTTCGGCGAGCAGCGCGTTGCTGACGTCGAGCCCTTCATATTCCGGGGGAACGGTTATCCCCGTCAGACCGGAAAGCGAGAGGGCATCGAGTTCGGGGAAGGGGAGAATACGGTTGATGTCGCGTTCGCTCGACTGGCGCTTGAAGTCGGCTGCGAGCCTGCGGGCGGCGGCAACGGCTGCCTCCTCGCTCTCGATCCGGTCGGCCGCCGGTCTCAGCCGGTCGTGCAGTTGCGATATCGTTCCCATCGATCATTCTCTTCCTGGTGCCCGTATGAGTGATCGATCCTATCCCGATTGATAAGGCCGCTTTTTCTACAAAATCGGTATAGTTTGAATTTTTCTACCGGCTTGCCAGCTGCGGCACTTTGCCTAACTATCTCGTAAAGCTCACAATTCGAACGTCACCGCTTCCAGCATCGCCCGGGATCGACTATGGCTCATTCTTTCGCAGACGATGACCGTGAGGTTCAAGCAATGTCACCGCCAGCCCGGCAGCGCCTCCAGTTCGATCCAGGCGACATGCCGATCTATGCCATCGGGGATATCCACGGCCGCCACGATCTCCTGGAGATGGCGCAGCACACGATTGTCACGGACGCCGCCCGGCTGCCTGGCCGCAAACTGCTGATCACGCTTGGTGACTATATCGATCGCGGGCCGTCCTCCGCGCAGGTGATCTCGCATCTGATGATGCCGCCGCCGGAGAATTTTGATCGCATCTGCCTGACCGGCAATCATGAAATCATGATGCTCGATTATATCGACGGCAAGATTTCCTATGCCGAATGGATGCGGATGGGTGCCGATGCGCTGCTGCGCTCCTACGGCCTCGATCCCGAGCATCTGCCGCTGATCTTTCCGACGACCTCGAAGCTCGACACCTTCATCCGCCAGTCGCTGCCGAAGTCGCATATCGATTTCATGCGCGCCATGCCGATCTATGCGGATACGCCCGACATCCTGTTCGTCCATGCCGGGATCGATCCCGGAGTTCCGCTCAGCATGCAGAGCGAAGAGGATCTGGTCTTCATCCGCGACCGCTTCTTCTATGCCGACCGGTCGCTGCCGAAGCTTGTGGTGCACGGCCACACGCCGGTGCCCGAGCCCGATATCCAGCCGATGCGGCTCAATCTCGATACGCGGGCTTTCAAGAGCGGCAGACTGACCGTCGCCAGGTTCTGGCGCGGCCAGGTCCACCTCTTCTCAACCTGATTAGGCGTCGGTTTCCGCCGGCTCGGGTTTGCGCGGCATTTCCTCGGTGTAGTAGCTCACATATTTCTGGCGGTAGCGCTCGGTGCCGCCGAAATTGCTGAACTTGCCGAGTTCCGACATATCCGTCTTGTTGAGGATGACGCCGAGCACCTTCTGCTTGATCTGCGGTTCGGCGTTCAGGATGTCGCGTACCACCGTCGTCGGCGTCTGGCCCCATTCGGTGACGAACAGGAAGCCGTCTACCTGCGGAGCGAAGGCCTTGGCGTCGATCACAGGACCAAGGGGCGCCAGGTCGACGACGACATAGTCGAACATCTTGCGGGCGTTTTCCATCAGGTTGAACATGCCCTGAGACGCGAGCAGCTCGCTCGTATGCATCAGGTTGTCGTTGGAAACGACCGGCAGGATCGCCAGCTTGGTGCGGTTGTCGACCTTGACGGCGCTCGCCCACGGGATCTCGCCGAGAACGGCTTCGACCAGGCCCTTTTCCGGCGGCTGCTTCAGCATGCGGGTCAGGCCGGGATTGCGAAGGTCGGCGTCGATCAGCAGCGTGCGCTTGCCGCTGGAGGCGAGCAGCGCGGCGAAGTTCGCCGCCGTCGTCGACTTGCCTTCGCCGGGGAGCGCCGAGACGACGCCGATGACGCGGTCCGACTTGCCCTGGAACATGACGTCGCTGGCGAGCTTGGCATTACGCAGCGTTTCGGCAAAGACCGAGCGCGGCGCTTCGAGAACGATGCGCATGATGCGCTCGAAGCTGGCGCCGTCATCCGCTGCCGTTTCCACCGGCTTGGGCAGAGGCTCCTTGCGCGGTTTGAAGACCTTGCGCTCCTTCGGCGGCTTGCCGACCAGCGGCAGGTAGCCGAGGAATTTCAGGCCGAGGATGGTGCGGACATCGCCTTCGACGCGGAAGAAGCGTTCGCGGAATTCCTGGAACGCCGTCAGCGCGCCGCCGGCCATCAGGCCGAGCACGATCGCGAGACCGAGCGTCATGGTCTTCTTCGGGCTGGAGGGCGATGCCGGCACGCCGGCTTCCGAGATGACGCGGGCCTTGGCGATCGGGAAGGACTGCTGCTGCGAGGCCTGCTCATAGCGGGCGAGGTAGGACTCGTAGAGCGTCTTCAGCGCCGTTGCGCGCTGTTCCAGATCGTTGAGCTTGACGATCGACTCGTTGGATTCGGAGTTCTTGCCGGTCAGGTGGGCGATATTCTGGCGCAGCGACGCTTCGCGCGAGCGAGCCACCTCGAATTCGTTGCGGTAGCTCGAGGTCAGCTGCTGCAGTTCCTGAAAGATCTGGCGGGTCAGGTCTTCCTTTTCGGACCGCAGCTGGACAGCCTGCGGATGGTCGGCGCCGAAATTGGTGGTGATCTCGGCTTCGCGGCGGCTGACATTGATGTAGCGCGTACGCAGATCCTGGATGACCGAGTTGTCGGTCTGCCCCGAGGAAATCGCCGCATTGTTGACGGCGCCCTCAGGTCCCTGATCGACGATCGACTTGAACTGGTTGTAGCGGGCCGAGGCGCTGGCGGTATCGGCCTGGGCGACGATTAGCTGCTTGTTGAGGTCGGCCAGCTGCTGTTCCGACATCAGTTCGCCATTGGCCGAGGTCAGGCCGTTCTCGCTCTTGAACTTGGCGACGTCGAGTGCGGCTTCCTGCGAGCGGTTGCGCAGGTCGGCAAGGCGTTCCTGCAGCCAGACGGAGGCGCGCTCGGTGGCGTCGAAATTGGCGTTCAGCGTGTCGTTCAGATAGGCATCGGCATAGGCCTTGGTAATGCGCGCGGCGAGCAGCCTGTCGGTTGAGCGGAAGGAGACGGCGATGACCGAGCTGCGGGTGACGCGCGAAACGGTCAGCGCCTGCTGCAGCATGGCGGCGGCCTTCTGGCGGCGGCCTTCCTTGGCATCATCCTCGGAGGCAGGCGGGCCGCCTGGAGTCAGGGCGCTGACCACGACCTTCAGACCGGACTTGACGAGATCGACCGGGCCCTGGCCGGGATCGAGGATCGTCTGGTTTTCCGACAGGTTCTGGGCGTCGACGACGCGCAGCGCCAGCTCGGTCGACTTCAGGATTTCGACGGCGCTGGCGATCTGCATGTCGACCTGCTGGGAACTGGCGGCAGGCGCCTGATCCTCGGCATATTTGGTCATGCTGTCGTCCAGCAGGATCTGCGTCATCGAGGTATATTGCGGCGTCGCAAACAGCAGGTAGACGGCGGCGACGGCCACAAGTGCCGCAACGCAGAGCGCAATCGAACCGGCCCGGCGGATCACAATGGCGATCAGGCGATCGATGTCGATGAAGCTGTCGGCATCGTCAGGGGCCTTCGGGACTGTGCTATGCAGGGTCAGGTTTCGTTGATTCATGGGCTCTTATCCTTTGCGCGAGCGCGAAGCGCCGCCTGTGACTGTGATTTCCGAATTGGCAGCAGCGCCGCGAAGGGCCGCCGTCATGCGGTTGAAACGGACTGCAATGGGCATTCTGAGATGGGCGACGGCCAGCGGATCCCGCCAGGCCGCGCGGATCGCCCCGGAGAGGGAGCGGCGCTTGATGCTTTCGACGAGTTCGAGGAAGGCATGCGCCTGCCGGAGACTGCGGGCGCGGAATTTCTGGGCTGCGGCGGCCGCGGCATCGATGCTGTAACGCGCGAGAAACCGCCGGTCGCCTTCCATCATCGCCTCGATATGATCGAGGCGAAGGACGCGTGAAATCGAGCCTTCGCGGATGTGATAGTTGTAGCCCGGCTCGGGTTCCATCACGCAGGTGGCGCCGAGCGCCATGGCCGAGGCGAGGAACAGATAGTCTTCGCCGATGCGCAGATTTTCATCGAAGCGCAGGCCGTGCCGCTCGATGAAGGCGCGCTCGAAAACCGGCTTCAGGTAGCCGAAATTGTGCTCGTTGCGGAACAGCGCGTTGGAGCGGATGAAATTCGCAAGCGTCAGCTTCGGCGTCGTCGAAAGCGCGGCAGGCGAGAACATGGTTTCGGGCGCCGTGCCGTCGGCGCGGATCACCCGCATGTTGTCGACGGCGATCTCGGCACCCGCGGCTTCGGCGCGGTCGATCATGCGCTTGAGGCGGCCCGGCTCGATCGTATCGTCGGCGTCTAGCGTTGCCAGCCAGCGGCCGCGGGCGGCATCGATGGCGGCATTGCGGGCGGCCGAGGGGCCGCCATTCTTTTCGAGTGCGATAAGGCGGACATTGCCGCCATAGGCTGCGGCAACCGCGCGCGTCGCATCGCTCGAGCAGTCGTCGGCGACGATGATTTCCACCGTCACCTCCGTTTGCGCCAAAGCACTGCCGATCGCCTTGTCCAGCGTTTCGGCAGCATTGTAGGCTGCAATGATAAAGCTGATGTCGGGCAGCTTTTCGCTCATGCAGCCCCCTCGACGGCGCCATATTGGCGGATTTCACGAACGCCGAGCAAGCCGCTGACGACGCCGATATGCATCGTGCCGCGCAGCGCGTAGCGATAGCGCGGAACCGGAACGAGCACGCAGACGGCGGCGACGCCGAGGCAGTAACCGGCTTTGGCGGTGGCGAGGCCGATATGTTTCAGCCGGGCGAAGCCGCTGTTCTTTTCCTGCAGCAGGCGGCCATGCGTCTGGCCGAAGCGGAAGCGGCGCTTGGCGAGCCAGGAGAGGCCGGCGCGGTTTTCCGAAACCGGTTCATAGACATGGGCCTCCGGGGCGAAGGCGATCTTGCCGCCGTCGCGATGCATGTAGCTGAAGAATTCCGTATCCTCGCCGCCGGTCTTGCCGAGCGCCAGATTGAAGCGGCGGCCGGCGACGCGCGGCGAATTGAGCTTGAGAAGGACGTTGCAGGTATAGCCGGTGCGTATCTCGCCATCGACCCAGACGGGCAGGGTGGAGTGGAAATCGCCCTCGCGCATCCAGTTGGGTGCCGTCTGCGAATAGACGCTGCGGACGGGGCCGAGCACGGCGTCGGCGCCGCTCTTTTCGGCGGTGTGCAGCAGTTCGACCAGCCAGTTCTCCGAAGCGTCCTCGTCGTCGTCGATGAAGGCGAGATAATCGCCTGTCGCGTTTTCGAGGCAGGCGTTGCGGGCGATCGAGATATTCGATGCCGGGCAATGCACATAGGCGATCTCATGGGGAATGGTCGAGCGCAGGGCTTCGACGCGGCCCTCGGCGCTGCGGGTCTGGTCGTTATCGGCAACGATGATGCGCAGCTTCGCATTCTCGGGGACGGCGAGGACGGCGAGCGAAAGCAGGGTTTCGTCCAGCGACGCGCGCCGGTATGTGCAAACACCAATGTCGATCTGCATGATCTGGTCCTTCATCAGGAGACCTTCCGGTTGCGGAAGCTCAGGAGCTCCATCCAGAAACCGGCCGACCAGGCGAAATGCATCACCATGGCCGAGAAGGCCGCGAGCGGCCCGTAAGGATTGCGCTGGCCGACGGCCATCCAGAAGCCGTAGCCAACGCAGGCGATTGCCCACAGGCTGAACGGGATCACCGCGATCCAGCTCAGCACGGCAAGAAACGCACCGATGAAGACCGGCACGACAGCAAGCGGCAGCATCTGGCGAAGCTTCGGCAGATTGCCATGCTTCAGGATGTTCTTGGCGCGTCCCCGGCCGTAGCCGAGATATTGCCGGAAGAGCGTTTTCACGCTCGAACGCGGATAGTAGATCATCCGCGTCTTGTCGGTCATCCAGATGCCGAACCCCGCCTTTTTCAGACGGTAGTCCAATTCCGCGTCCTCATTATGGCTGAATGTCTCGTCGTAGCCGCCGACGGTGTCGAAGGCGTTGACGCGCATCAGCGCATGGTGGCCGTGATCGGTCCAATGGCCCTTGGCCCCCTCGCGATGCTTGGAGCCGCCATTGCCGAGCTTGGAGTTCTGGGCAAACGCCGTCGCCTTCTGGAAAATGCCGAAGCCGACGGTTTCCATGGCGACGACGACGGAATCGGCTTCCGTCAGTTCTGCCTCCTCGACGAGGCGCTGGCAGTAGTCGTTCGGATAGTCGCCATGCGCGTCGATGCGGATGAAATATTCGTAGTCGCGGCCGAAGGTGTTGACGGCGAGATTGATCGCCGCGCTTTGCAGCCGGCGCGGATTGTCGAGCAGGATGACGCGCGGATCGGTCTCGCTGATGCGGGCGACGATCTCGCGGGTGCCATCGGTGCTGCCGCCATCGGCGACGACGATGCGGGCATTGAGTTCTTCGAGCGCCGGATCGAGCTTTTCGATCAGCGGCCCGATATGCTTGGCTTCGTTCAGGCAGGGAATGATGATCAGACTGGAGACGCTGTTACTGACATCAGGCTTCATTGCAGTCACCCCTTCTAGAGCTGCGGGAGCAGGGATAGAGGAACCGGCAGCGCGCCCCTCAGCGGCCGCCGGAACGAGATTGGCAAGTGTTTCGACGAGCGCGCGGCAATCGGCGCGGTCGGTCATCCAGGTGTGGCGATCGACGGCCGAAACCGCCGACGACAGGGAGCCGTAATGCTCCGCCGTCAGCCCCTCGAACATCGCCTGCAGCGCGACGGCGGATGGTTCGCGAAGCGTCAGGCCAAGACCGCGCGATGCGACGAAACGGTTGGTTTCCGTGCCATCGACCGTGATCGGCACGCTGCCGTAGAGGCAGCCTTCATAGAGCCGGTTCGGCAGCAGCCAGGACGAATTCTGGCCCTCCTCGAAGAAGTCGATCGCCCAGGAGAAATGCACCTCGCCATAGATGTCGGCGAGATCCTCCGGGTTCCTGTAGGGGCCGCGGAAGCTGAGATAGGGCTCGTTTTCGACGAAGGCGCCGAAATCCTCGAACTCCGAATAGGCCGGCCGTCCGCGCAGGGTAACCTCGACGCGGCCTTCCATGCGGCGGGTGAAATCGGCAAGCAGTTCCAGCGACTTGCGGCAGCGGAGCGCGCCGAACCAGCCGATCTTCCAGGGTTCGCCCTGTTGTGGCGGCAGGCGCAGCGAGGCGGCCTGCGGCATTCCCGCGAGCGAGAGCACCTTGTTTTCCAGAAGTGCCATCGGCGCCTTCAGGGAGGATTTCGGGGTGAAGTAGTTTTCGATGAAGGCGGGCGAGCTCGTCAGGACCAGGCCGACGTTGCGGCCGAAGTGAGCCTCGGCCCGGCGCAGGGCCTTGCCCGGCGCCTTGTCGCTCAGGAGAAGGCGGTGGATGTCGAGGCACTCGTAGACAACAGGCACGCCCCCGAACAGGCTGCTCGCGCGATCGGCCACGGCCAGCGCTTCGAGATTGCGCCCAATGATGACATCGGGACGCTCGACGCCCTTCAACAGTCCGCGCAGACGGATTGCCGCCCTGGCGACGGCGCCCATGCGCTGGGCGAACTTTCCGTCCGCCGTGCGGCCGAGCTCGATCGGCTTTACCCCGCTCACCTCCGCAAGTGCATTGTCGCCGCGGCGGAAGCCGGCGAGGGTCACGGCAGCGCCGCCCTCGGTCAGCATCAGCACGCGCCGGCGCACGGCCGGGTCGGCCAGATCATGCACCAGATAAAGGACTTTCAGCATCAATGCTCCTGTGCGTAGACCGGCTCTGCCGGAGTCCGTTTCGGGGTGTGCTTAAGCAAGTCTCGGAGACCAGATGCACGCTCAGTTGAGCGTGCAGGCAATCGATTCAGGAAACTGGCATTTGTCGCCCGGCGCCGTGTAGGCGATCCGGTCGATCTGCATCGTCGTCGGCTGGCTATAGGCAAACTTGCCCATCCATCCGGCCAGCGTGTCCGTGCCCCAGAGGCTGAAGAAAATCTTCTGCGGGCTCTGCGGGATCTTGCTGGGATCGGTGACGTCCTGAACCAGCTTGCCATTCAGGTAGTAGCGCAGCCGGTTCTGTTCCCAGACGAAGGCATAGTCGTTGAAGCCCTGATCGGCGGGCTTGCCGACCGGCACCAGCTTCTCGTTGCCGCCCTTGGCCTTGATGTACTGGTTCACCTGGACGGTGCCGCTGTCCTTGCCGAGCACCTCGAAATCGATCTCGTCGTGCTGCTGCTTGTCGGCCGGGCCGATATAGGTGAAGAAGGCCGAGTTCAGGCCGGCGCCGGTCGCGGTCTTGATGCGCGCCTCGTAGGTGCCGTAGCTGAAGCGCTTCTTGGTCTGGATCTCGCCGCAGAGATAGTTGCGGTCCTTCGACTTGCCTTCGGTAAAGCTAAGTTCCAGCTTTCCATCCTCGGTCTTTACCTGGTTCTTCGACCAGGTGCAGTTCTGGTGCGCACCGTTGTTCCAGCCGTCGGAAACATACCAGACGCTGCGATCGATCTTGTCGAAATCATCGACGAAGGACGTGCCGGCGGCCTGTTGGGCAGATGCGGGAAGGGCGCCGAAGAGAGCGGCACCCGCAGTCAAACTCAGCCAAAGCAGTCGCGCATGGGCGATTGTGGTCGTCATGTCTCACCTTTGCTGTGGAACGAAATCGGCCGGGATATCCCGGCGGGATGGGGATTGCGGGCCCTTCTTCGTCCGGCCGCCCGTCAGGACGGCGTAAAGCTTCGGCGCATTGCTGCGCACTAGGCCGTTGGAGAAGGCCAGCACCGGGAAGAGCACCAGCAGGCAGCCGCAGAAGAAGAGCGGGTAGAAATCGACGCCCGTCTTGCCCCAGACCATGAACATGAAGACGAGCAGGGGGTAATGGGCGCAGAAGATCCAGAAACTCAGGCTTCCGGTCTTCGACAGGCGCTGGCCAATCGGCGTCTTGATCAGCAGCGCCGACAGCATCCAGAAGCCCGCCGCGCCGCCGATTGCCAGCGCATTGCGTGACAGCTCCACCCAGTCGGGCATCGACGGGCCGGTTTCATATATCGCCGTCGCCAGCAGCGCCGATGTTGCAAACAGCAGGAAGACGCCGAGCGGCGCGAAGCGGTCGAGCGCCTTGATGTCCAGCTTGTAGAGGCTGGCATAGATGCCGAAGGTGAAGCTGAACAGGATCGAACGCTTGATGACGATATAGAGCGACAGCTGCGGTATGAGGGCCAGCAGCAGCAGCGTCGAAAGCGTCAGAAGCGGAGCGCGGCGCACGAGCCAGGCCAGGATCGGCGAGATCAGGATGCAGACGAAGAGGTCGCGCAGGAAGTAGAGCGGGATGTTCGCCGGAAAGGCTTCCGCGGCAAACAGCTGGGTCAGCAATTCGCGGAAGGTCGCTTCATAGGGGCTGATGACATAGCCGTCGCCGATGCCGACCGCGAGGATCGCCAGGACCGCGATGAAAAACAGCGTGTTCCAGATCAGGAACGGCAGGAAGACGGTCTGCGCCTTGGTGCGCACCGTTTTCGTATAGTTGAAGCCTTCCATCCCGCCGCGAAACAGCAGGTAGCCGGAAATGGCGCTGAGGCACGGGACCCCGACACGGAAGAGCGCTTCGCTCAGGAACACCCGCAGCCAGTCGAAGAAACCGTAGTTTCCATTGAACGGCGTATTGGCAGGGTCGAATGGTATGTGGACGAACACAATGCCCGAAATGAGCACGATGCGCATCAGGTTGATCCGCGAGGATACGTTAGCGTCAACGTTCACGTTATCTGGCACCCCTGTTGGGGCTGCACCTCCCCTGCAGCCGTTTCAAAGAGCAGACTCTGGCCCGCGGACGAAAAGCTAGAGCGTTTTGCCGGAAGAAAATATGGCACTGCAGCAAAAAGTGATCGCGAGTCTCGTTTTGTAACGGAGCGAAATCGCAGCTACCATGGCGTGTCGGATGCCGTAACGGCAGTTGCGAATGTGCTGAAGCGCCTTTGCGCCAATGTATTTCCGAAAGTGATCATAAAACGTTTCAGCCCGTCGACAAGCGTGATGCGCGTGGAAAAGTTTTTCCGCTTTAGTGAAGGATGTCCTGTGATTTGTTACAAGCGGCGAGGGTAGATTACGGCTGAAATGTGTCCGGATCACCCCCATTTGGGTCTAATCGGCACAGCCGCCGCTGGTATCGCGATCTTCGGGCTTTGACAAATTTCGGCCGGAATGGCCTTCATCATGCTGCGGCGCAGCAACTTGCCCCCGGATGATCCGGCGCTAGATGCGCATTCACCATTGCGGCCTGTCAGGAGAAAGAATGGCGACCTTCACGATCATCATCCCGTTTTACCAGCGCGAGGACGGTATCATGCGCCGCGCGCTGGCTTCGGTCTTTTCGCAGACCTATCGGGATTTCGATGTCCTGGTCGTGGACGACCAGTCGCCCTATCCGGCCGAAGACGAGTTGAAGCCGCTCGGCGCCGAGGAGCGGCAGAGAATCACCGTCATCCGCCAGGCGAATGCCGGGCCGGGCGGGGCGCGCAACACCGGTCTCGACAATGTCCCGGCCGCCAGCCGCTATGCCGCCTTCCTCGATTCGGACGATATCTGGACGCCTGATCATCTGCAGAACGCCTATTCGGCGATGCAGCGCTTCGATGGCGATTGCTACTGGGCGTCGATCCATGGCGGCGAGGAATTCGACTATCATTTCGGCATCGCCGATCTGGAAAAGAGCGAGGGGGCTCACCGGCTTTCGGATGCGCCGCTGATCATCGAGCTGCCAGACATTGCCGGCGTGATGCTGAAGAACTGGGCCTTCCTGCACATGTCCTGCATGGTGATCGGCCGGCCGTTGATCGAGACGGTGCGTTTCGATGCGGCCTTGCGGCTCGCGGCCGAGGACGTGCTGTTCTTCTGCGATTGCATGCTGGCCGCCCGTCAGGTGCTGCTCTGCGGCGAGGCGGGCGCGATGCGCGGCGAAGGGATCAACATCTTCCACGGCGTCGATAACGAATCGCCGCAGTTCCTGAAGCAGCAGTTCATCACCTGGATGGCGCTCGACCGGCTGGAAACGCGCTTCGCGGCGCGGCCGAAGGAAATCCTGACGATCAAGGACTACAAGACCAGGGCGCGCAAGATGGCGCTCTGGAGCCAGGCGAAGCGGTTGCGCAAGGCGCGCCTGCCGGATTTCCGGCTGCTGTTGCACTGGGCACGCCGCGACCCGGCGCTGCTTGCCAGCGCCTTCAAGCTCGCAGGCGGCAAGTTCTCGAAGTAAGCGTCAGTCGGCGGGCGAGGGGAGGAGGTAGCGCAGGCCGCCTGCACCCCGGGTCGCGATCTCGACGCCGCCGGGGCTGCGGAAGCGCTCGGTCTTGTCCATGAAGATGCCGCCCGCGATCGCCGGGACGGCACCCGGATTGGCAAGCGCATAGCCGATCGCGGCTGCCGGGCCGGACTGCTTCTTCACATCGAGGAAATGGCGCAGCTCGTATTTGCCGCGCACGTGGCTTTCATGGCGGCGCACGGCCGCGGCATCCTCAGCACTCAGCTTGCAGGAAGCGAGGATGGCGCGATCGGCCTCGTAGAGCTTGCGGATATCGTCGGTTCGGTGGCTGCCGCTCAGCGAGTTGCCGCGCACGACCGCGCCATAACCGCAGGAATGGATCACCTTGTAGCGGGCGCCGTTGGCGAGCGCGCGGACATAGAGCTCGTAATCCTCGCCAAGACGCATCTCCTCGCGGTAGCGCAGCTTGTGCGCATCGAGGAAGCTGCGGCGCATCACCGGCTTCAGGAAGCCGATCTCGCCGCGGCGCACGCCGCGCTTGGAGATGTTGCCGTCGACGAAGGCGACGAGATCGAGGAAGAGCGGGCGGGGCGGGAAGCTGTCCAGCCGCTGCGGCGCCAGCATCACGGTTTCCGAATCAACGAAGGCGATGTTGTCGGCGACGAAATCCCAGTCGTCTTCGGCGAGCATACGGCTGAACCGGCCGGCGAAGAAGAAGTCGTCGGCATCGAGGATGGCGATCAGCGGCGCGGTGGAGATTTCGATCGCATGATTGCGGGCTGCCGAGGGGCCGCGATTCTTCTCAAAGGAGACGACGTTCAGCCGTCCGCTCGCATCATCGGCGGCGCGCGCCGCGTCGGCCGTGCCGTCGCTGGAGCCGTCGTCGATGACGACGACTTCGGCCACTTCCTTCTCACGCAAAGCCGAATTCACGGCCAGTCCGATCGTATCGGCCGCGTTCTTGGCGGCGATGATCACGCATACGTTTGCAACCACGTCGTGCCCTCCGTTGTTGCCGCAACAGTTAGGACGCCAGCGCCGCGGGGGCAATGCGAGAGATCTTCAAAAGATGTTACGCCGCCCGGAAGCCCCGGGGCGAGGGCCGCTTACTGATTGAACGGCTCGGAATTGTTGAACGGGTGGACCGGGATCTTGTCCTTGTCGTCGCGCGCCGGCGCCATGGCTGCCGACATGCCCTTGGTGGCATTGCGCGCACGGGCTTCCTTCCAGACGAGGAATAGAACGCCACCGAAATAGCCGATCTGCAGGAGAACCGCACAGATCGCCGTCTGTATGAGAGTCGTCGTCAGAGATCCGTTCAACACATAGGTTGCAACGGCGAAAACGGCGAGTGCGCCGATCATGCTAACGAAAACGCGAGGTGCATACATAACGTTGCCTCCCCTTTGGGAGGTTCGTTCAATGAACAGTCATTGAATCGGGCGTCCTCCCTAAGGACCCTTTACTCGATATATTTTACTCGGCCGTGAGTTTCAACAGAACGAAAGCATTAGCGCATTTAATCTTTCGCTGGCCGTTGCAGGTTTTCTACAGTCTTCGGCTTAAGGTTTCCTTCTCGGTTTGCCTAAAATCGCCGAATGGCCGCTAACCATCCGATTTGCAGCCGAAACGCCAGGCAGCCGCCAAATTTACCCAAGGTTGTCGGGAATTGGGCATTGCACGCCTCGACTCGCGCCACATTTGCATTGTCAGGACAACGCCTGAGACGCGTATGCGTTCAACTTTTATTACAAAGATTTCATCTAAAACGATTTGAGTGTGCGGTGCAAAATGCATGGTGCGACGCAATATCCGCGGCTGCGCGCAAATAACATTTGGGTACCCGCGATAGTGGCCGCGGGCTTTTTGCAAATGCTTTTCGAATTTCCCGAAAGGATTTGTTCTTCAGTCTTTTTGCAGCGCAAAGCAAACTCGCATGACGTTAGTGCAGCGCATCCGAGTTAGACGGAAACATTGCATGCTCTGCATATCCATTTGAGCTAATCCTAAAGAAAGGAAATGGTGAACACGGTTTCCAAAAGCCCCCTGTTACAGAGCCGTCTTCAAATTGTGGCTTAAAAAAACAAATTCCGCCCATACACTCCAAACCTGTCAGCGCTACCTCAGCGACCTGGGCATACCGACCAAACGGCAAACATAAGTGGAGTTAACTCTATGAAGTCTGCGACGAGATCGGACAGTACGCCATTCTTTGGCGTGGTTCATGCAAACGTGTTTCCGCCGACAGGCGGGATCATGAAGCGCGCATTCGATATTACCGCTGCATCAGTCGGTCTCATTTTCCTGAGCCCGATTTTCCTCATGGTGATGCTGCTCGTCAAACTCTCCGATAAGGGGCCGGCCTTCTATGGCCATCGCCGTATCGGCCATAACGGACAGGAATTCCGTTGCCTGAAGTTCCGCACCATGGTCACCGACGGTGACAAGGTGCTGCAGGAGCACCTGCGCAATAATCCGAGGGCAATGGAGGAGTGGCGTGCGACCCGCAAGCTGCAGGACGATCCGCGGGTAACCGTGATCGGCAGCGTGCTTCGCAAGCTCAGCCTCGATGAGCTCCCGCAGCTCATCAACATTATTCGCGGCGAAATGAGCGTCGTCGGGCCACGTCCCGTCGTACGTGACGAACTGGAGCTCTATGAGTCTTCAGCCGTCTTCTATCTTCAGGCACGTCCCGGCCTCACCGGCCTGTGGCAGATCAGCGGACGCAACGACGTCTCCTATGCCACGCGTGTCGCCTTCGACACCCACTATGTCGAAAACTGGTCTCTGACGCGTGACGTCATGATCATCGCCCGGACGATTCCTGCCGTCTGCATGCAGCGCGGTAGCTACTAACGCCGCTTCCAAAGCTCGATACGTTCGCACGGTGCCGCCGATGGGCTTGCCGTGCAAATTCACGAGGAAGACTGAATGAAAGATTTCCTTTTTCGCCGCCTCACGGCACGCCGGTCCGTTACCTCAGGTCTCGCCATCGCGGCGGGCTTTAGCGTTCTGATCGGCTCAGCGGGGCTTGCCGGAGCCGCCGACTATCAGCTCGGCACGATGGACAAGCTGCGCATCCGCGTTGCCGAATGGCAGACGGCGGAGGGCGCAATCCGCGACTGGTCCGTGGTCAGCGGCGATTACGCGATCGGCCCGTCGGGCAGCCTCTCGCTGCCATTCATTGGCGACCTCCCAGCCTCTGGAAAGACGACGGACGCGATCGCGCAGGAAATCGGTACCGCGCTGCAAAAGCAGTTCGGTCTCAAGGACCGGCCCTCGGCATCTGTTGAACTTGCCGAGTTCCGTCCCGTGTTTCTGACAGGCGATGTCGAAAAGCCCGGCGAATATCCGTTCGCGCCCAATCTTACGGTGGTCAAAGCCGTGAGCCTTGCGGGCGGACTTCGCCGCGCCGACGCCGGCCAGCGCTTTGCGCGCGATTTCATCAACGCCAAGGGTGACGCCGTCGTCTACACGTCGGAGAAGAACCGCCTCATTGCGCGGCGTGCCCGCCTGCAGGCCGAGACCGACGGCAAGGACGGCATCGACATGCCGCCGGATTTCAAGGATCTGCCGGAGGCCAAGGCGCTGCTGGCCAGCGAAACGGCTCTGATGCAGACCCGCAAAAAGCGGCTGACGCTGCAGCTTCAGGCACTCGATGACCTGAAGGGGCTGCTGCAGGCCGAAATCGAATCTCTGGCGAAGAAGACCGAGACGCAGACGCGTCAGCTCGAACTCGCCAAGGAAGACCGTGACAAGATCGAAAATCTTGCCGAGAAGGGTCTGGCACTCAGCGCCCGCAAGCTGACAGCGGAACAGCGCGCCGCCGATATCGAGGCGACGCTTCTCGATATCGACACCAATTCGCTGAAGGCCAAGCAGGATATCAGCAAGGCCAATCAGGACGAGATCACCCTGCGCAACGACTGGGATGCAAAGCTTGCTCAGGAACTGCAGGATACCGAATCCGAGCTCGACACGCTCAACCTGAAACTCTCGACCAGCGATGCGCTGATGTCGGAAGCGCTGGCGCAATCGAGCGATGCAGCGCGCTTCGACCCCGAGAATGCCGCGAATATCAACTACTCGATCGTCCGCGACGTCGACGGGCAGTCGAAGGAAATTCCGGTACAGGAGAACATGGCCCTCGAGCCGGGCGACCTGATCAAGGTCACGGCCGGGGTCGCGATGCGATAGAAGCGGAGACCGCATGCGGATCGCCAAATCGGCACTCATCACTCCAGGCGTGAACGCGGCCTATGCCATTCCGGCGGTCGCGCTCTCGATGTTCTGCTTTGCCTATTCGATCCGTTTCGGGCAGGCGGCGATCCTGCTTTACTATGCGCTCTGGCTGCCGCTGATCGCCGTCGACTACAAGAAGGTGCTCGGCAGTCACAGCAAGTTCGTCTGGCTCTATGCCTTCGCCGCCTTCGCCTTCCTCTCCGTCTTCTGGTCGCAGGTGCCGAGCGTGTCGATGCGCGCCAGCATCCAGTATTTCACCCAGGTGCTCTGCGCGCTGATCGCGGTGCGCACCGTCGATGTCCGCACGTTGACGCTCGGCGCGGTGGCGGGTGCAGCCGTCGTGCTGCTCTATTCGATCCTGTTCGGCTATTACGAATATGACCCGCTCGACGGGACCTACAGCTTCGTCGGCGCCTTTGCCTCGAAGAACCAGCTCGGCTTCTACGCCTCGATCGGCATCATCTTCGCCTTCGCCGCAGTCTTTATCTATGGCGAGCGGCGGCTTTGGATGGCGGTGTCGGGCGCTGTCGGTCTGATGGCTGCCTATTGCCTGCTGGCGTCGCAATCGGCGACGTCGGTGCTGACGACGGCCGTCATCGTCGCGCTGCTGATCGGCCTGCGCGGCGTTCTCTTCCTGTCGCCAAACCAGCGCAAGCTGCTCGTCATCGGCGGCGGCGTGGCGGCGATCATCCTGGCGGTGGCCAGCGTCTATCTCGGCGCCGTCGATCTGATCCTCGGCCTGTTCGGCAAGGATTCGACGCTGACGGGACGCACCTATCTCTGGCAGCAGGGGATCGAGGCCTGGAAACAGAACCCGGCCGTCGGCATCGGCTATCAGGCCTATTGGGTGCAGGGCTTCTCCGAGCCCGAGCGTCTCTGGGAAGAGTTCTTCATCGGCTCGCGCAGCGGCTTCCACTTCCACAATACCTATATCGAAACGGCGGTGGAGCTTGGGCTGACCGGCGTGCTCATCCTCGCCGGCACGATCCTCGCGATGATCTGGGGGCATCTGCGCCGCCTGATCGAAGACGTGCGCAACGATGAGTCCTATCTGCTGCTCGGCATTGCCGTGCTGCTGACGATCCGCTCCTTCGTCGAGATCGACGTGCTGACGCCGTATAATGTCGGCACCTTCCTGCTTTACTACACGGCGGGCAAGCTCGCCGGGGCGCGGCAGCGCTCGGCGATGGCCGAGCTGCGGCGCTACGAATCCATACCTGCTGCACATTCCTGATCATTTCATTGCCCCGCCGCAGTGACGCGGCATCATGAGGAAACTGCATGAAGACCCTCTACGGGATCCAGTATTTGCGTGCCTTTGCGGCGCTTGCGGTCGTGGTGTTCCACGCGGCCGAGCGCACCGGTGGCCATTTCGCCATCGGCGCGGCGGGCGTCGATGTGTTCTTCGTTATTTCGGGTTTCATCATGTGGGTGATCAGCGACCGGCGCCCAGTGACGCCGCAGCGCTTCCTGCTCGATCGCCTGAAGCGCATTGCGCCGTCCTACTGGCTGGTGACCGGCATCATGGTCGCCGGGGCGATCGCCGGGCTCTTCCCGAACCTGCAGCTCAGCGCCGGCCATCTGCTCGGCTCGCTGTTCTTCATTCCGGTGCGTTCACCGAGCACCGGCGAAATCTGGCCGGTGCTGGTGCAGGGCTGGACGCTGAATTTCGAGATGTTCTTCTATGTGCTCTTTGCCGGAGCACTTTTCCTGCCGCGGCAGTGGCGGTTGATCTTCCTGACCGTCGTCTTCGGGCTGTTCTTCACGGCGGGTCTGATCTGGGACCCGGAATCTGCGGCGCTTGCGACCTATACGCGGCCGATCATCCTCGAATTCCTTGGCGGCGTTTTCATCGCCGAGCTGTGGCTGCGGCGCAAGGTGGCGGGAACCAGCCTCGGGCTTGCCTGCGTCGGCGCGGCTCTCTGCGGCTTTGCGACGATCTACCTGATGGGCGCTGAGTTCGACGAGTTCATCTGCGGGCCGCTTGCCATGGCGCTGGTCTTCGGCATGGTGTCGCTGGAAACTGGTGGAAGCATCGGCCGGGTACCTGTTCTCACCTATCTCGGCGATGCGTCCTACTCGATCTATCTCTGGCACACGCTGACGATTTCGGTTGCCGTCAAGGCCGCAGCCTTTCTCGGCCTGGACGGCGGCCTGACGCTGCTTGGCGCCATCGCCGGCGGCACGATCACCGGGGTTGCGGCCTACGAACTGGTCGAGAAGCCGCTGCGGAAGATCTTTTCCGGCGAAGGCTTGAAGCGCCGCGATCTGCAGCGGCGCCCCTCCTGATTTCCTGACCTACTGGGCCGCTTCCTCGGCCTGCTGCGGCGGCGTTGTGCTGGCCGCGGCCGGCTTGTTGCGGTAGCGGGCGCGCAGCAGCACGTAGAAGACCGGCGTCAGGAACAGACCGAAGACTGTCACACCCAGCATGCCGGAGAAGACGGCCGTGCCGAGCGACTGGCGCATTTCCGCGCCGGGTCCGGTCGCGATCATCAACGGCACGACGCCGAAGATGAAGGCGAAGGCGGTCATCAGGATCGGCCGCAGGCGCAGATGGCTGGCCTCGATCGCCGCTTCGATCGCCGTCTTGCCTTCCTCCTCCGCCTGTCTCGCGAATTCGACGATCAGGATGGCGTTCTTGGCCGCGAGGCCGATCAGCACGATCAGGCCGATCTGCGTCAGGATGTTGTTGTCCATTCCGCGCAGATGCACGCCCGTCAGCGCGGCGAGGATGGCGAGCGGGACGATCAGGATGATCGCCAGCGGCAGCACCCAGCTTTCATACTGCGCCGAAAGCGCCAGGAAGACGAAGACGACCGACAGCGCGAAGATGTAGATCGCCGTGTTGCCGGTGTTCTTCTCCTGGTAGGCGAGCTCGGTCCATTCGAAGGTCGTTCCCGCCGGCAGGATGCTCTTGGCGACACCCTCCATGGTGTTGAGGGCGCTGCCGGTCGAGACGCCGGGGGCGGCATTGCCCTGCAGCGGCACGGAGACATACATATTATAATGCTGGACGAGCGAGGGGCCTGAAGTGTCCTTGATCTCGACCAGCGTGCCGAGCGGCACGAGCGCCCCGGTGGCGGAACGAACCTTCAGAGCCAGGATGTTTTCGCGCTCGACACGATATTGCTGATCGGCCTGCGCGCGAACCTGATAGACGCGGCCGAAAGCGTTGAAGTCGTTGACGTAGGACGTGCCGAGGTTGATCGACAGCGTGTCGAAGATATTGGGGATCGGCACGTTGAGCGCACGCGCCTTGTCGCGGTCGATCTCCAGGAAATATTGCGGGCTGGAAGCCGAGAAGGTGGTGAAGACACCGGCAAGCCCAGGCGTCTGGTTGGCCTTGCCCATGATCTGGTAGGCGGCGCCGAGAACCCGGCGCATGTCCGATCCTTCGCGGTCCACCAGCTGCATCTTGAAGCCGCCGGCATTGCCGATGCCGGAAATCGGCGGCGGCGGAATGGCGATGATGAAGGCCTCCTGGATACTTTGCAGGCTGCCATAGAGCTGGCCGATGATCTGGCCGGCATTCTGGTGGTGCTCCAGGCGGTTCTCGAACGTGTCGAAGGCAGCGAAGACGACGCCGGCATTCGAGGCGTTGGTGAAGGTGGCGCCGCTGAAGCCGGAGAAGGCGACGGCGTTCTTGACCCCCGGCGTGTTGCGGATGATCTCGGAGGCCCGCTGGACGACGGCGTCGGTGCGGGCAAGCGAGGCGCCGTCGGGCAGTTGCACGACGACGATCGCATAGCCCTGGTCCATGACCGGCACGAAGCCGCGCGGCACGATATTGCTCATATAATAAGTGAGGCCAAGCAATCCTGCGAAGACCAGGAGAGAGACGCCGATCGCCGCCCAGGTGCGCACCAGGTGGCTGACCACCCAGGAATAGCCCGCGCTCATCTTGTCGAAGCCGCGGTTGAAGCCGTTGGCGAGCGCATTGCCGAAGCGCGAGACCGGGTTTTTCGGCTTGTGATGGGCGTCGTGCGGTTTCAGCACGATCGCCGCCAGCGCCGGCGACAGGGTCAGCGAGTTCAAGGCGGAGATCGCCGTTGCCACAGAGATGGTGACGGCGAACTGCCGGTAGAACTGGCCCGAGATGCCGGGGATGAAGGCCGTCGGCACGAAGACGGCAATCAGCACCAGCGAGATGGCGAGAACGGCGGTGCCGACCTCGTTCATCGTCACATGCGCCGCCTCGCGCGGGGTCATGCCCTTGGCGAGGTTTCGCTCGACATTCTCGACGACGACGATCGCGTCGTCGACGACGATGCCGATCGCCAGCACTAGGCCGAACAGCGTCAGCATGTTGAGCGAGAAGCCGAAGGCGAGCAGGAAGGCGAAGGTGCCGATCAGCGACACCGGGATGGCGACGATCGGGATGATCGCCGTGCGCCAGGACTGCAGGAAGACCAGCACGACGAGGGCGACAAGGATCGCGGCTTCGGCGATCGTCTTATAGACCTCGTTGATCGATTCCGAGATGAACTCGGTCGGGTTGTAGACGATGTCGTAGGAGAGGCCGTCGGGGAAATCCTGCTTGGCGGTCTCCATCGCCTGCTTGATCGAGGCCGCCGCCGCCAGCGCATTGGTGCCGGGGCGGGAGAAGATACCGAGCGCGACGGCGGGTTTGCCGTTCAGATAGCTGTTGGTGACATAGTCCTTGGCGCCGAGCTCGATGCGGGCGATATCCTGTAGCTGCACCAGACGGCCGCTGTCCGTTGCCTTGACGATGACGTAGCGGAATTGGCGGGCATCGGAGAAACGCCCTTCCGTCGTGACCGTGTATTGAAAGGCGTTGGTGCCCGAAGTCGGCGGGCCGCCGATCGAGCCGCCGGAGACCTGGACGTTCTGGTCGCGCAGCGCCTGGACGACGTCGCTCGAGGTCATGCCGTAGGCCGAGAGCTTTTCCGGATCGAGCCAGATGCGCAGCGAATATTCGCGCTCGCCGAAGATGATGACGTCGCCGACGCCATCGAGGCGCACCAGCGTATCGCGGATGCGGCTGCGGGCGTAGTTGGAGACGTAGAGCTGGTCGTAGCGCGAGTTCGGCGACAGAAGATGCACGACCATCATCAGGTCGGGCGAGCTCTTCGCCGTGGTGATGCCGATGCGCCGGACTTCTTCGGGAAGCCGCGGTTCGGCGATCGCCACGCGGTTCTGGACGAGAACCTGCGCCTTGTCGAGGTCGGTGCCGAGCTTGAAGGTAATGGTCAGCGCCATCGAGCCGTCGGCGGTCGAATAGGAGGACATGTAGAGCATGTCCTCGACGCCGTTGATTTCCTGCTCGATCGGCGTCGCCACCGTGTTGGCGATGGTCTCGGAATCTGCGCCCGGATAGGCGGTGCGCACGACGATCGTCGGCGGGGCGATTTCGGGATATTGCGCGACGGGGAGCTGGAAATAGGCGAGCCCCCCGACGATCAGCAGCACGATGGACAGGACCGATGCGAAGATCGGCCGGTCGACGAAGAAATGGGCGAACCTCATTGCGCCATCTCCATGCCTGCAGCTTCCGGCGGAATGTCGTCGCGGCTCTGCGGCAACTCGGTCATCTGTGGGGTGATCTTGGAGCCGGGGCGGGCACGCATCAAACCGTTGACGACGATCGTCTCGGTGCCGTCCATGCCCTCGCGGATCGCTCTATATCCATAGAGCCGCGGCCCGGGCCGCACCGGCTTGGTCGAAACCGTGCCATCGGCGCCGACGACATAGACGACGCGCTGGTTCTGGTCGGAGCCGATCGCCTCATCGGGAACGAGGATCGCCTTGTACGTATTGGAGGCCTCCACCTGCACGCGGCCGAAGAGGCCGGGCTGGAGCACCAGGTCCTTGTTGTCGAAGCGGGCGCGGATGCGCATGGTGCCGGAGGCGTTGTCGACACGGTTTTCGGCGAAGTTCAGCTTGCCCGAAAAAGGCTTCTGGTTGGCGTCGCTGATGCGCACCTGCACAGGAACGCCGCCGCCGCCTTCCTGCAGGTCGCTGCCGCGGGTGCGCGCCGTCTCGGCGAAGTTGAGCAGGCGGCGCTCGTCGACGTCGAAGTAGAAATCGATCGGATCGAGCGAGACGATGGTGGTCAGGACCGACTGGTCGGCCTGTACGAGATTGCCGGCCGAGATCAGGCGGCGGTCGATGCGGCCGCTGATCGGTGCGGTGATCTTGGTATATTCGAGGTCGAGGGCCGCGCGATCTGCGGTCGCCTGGGCGCCGCGGACATTGGCCTGGGCGGAGACCCAGTCGCGCCGGCGGTCATCGAGGGTCGATACCGACTGGCTGCCGCTGTTGGCGAGCGTCTCGGCGCGCTTGAACTGCGTTTCCGCATAGGACAGCGTCGATTTCGCCACTTCGAGAGCGGCGTTCGCTTCATTGACGGCCGTCAGGAAAGGGCGCTGGTCGATGACGAAGAGCAGGTCGCCCTGCTTGACGATGGCGCCATCGGTGAAATGCACCTCCTGCAGATAGCCGCCGACACGGGCGCGAACGGACACCTGGTCCACGGCTTCGAAACGGCCGATGAATTCGTCATTGTCGACGACGTCGCGGACGATAGGCTTTGCAACGGTGACGGGTGGCGGAGGCGGTGCTGCGCCCTCCTGGGCCTCGGCTGCCAGCGGCAAGAGCGCCGAAACAAGGCCGAATGCAATGGCGGCACGTAGAGAGTAAGGCATAGCGATCCCCCGTATGGGCGGCCGTTATGCCGCCAATCTCATGCTGAAATGATGCGTCTCATATCCACTGCTTCAAACGCGGCGGGCGCGTCTGCACTTCCATTCAATGCGCCGAGTGCGCCTAGCCAAAGTTAGGGCTGCCTGGACCGTGCCGGGCTAACCGTCTGAAACGGCACTATAAGCGGCAGTTGCTGGAAATTGCAAACGACAATGGGTTGCATCTGTGCCGATCTTGCCAGCGTCCTTGCAAAGGCTGTGGCGCGATGGTTGCAGGATGAAAATCAATCCTCGTGCGATGCCTCACTGCGGCATTTTAGCCGCATCTGCAGAATCTGGGCGAGGTCACCTTGTGCGCTGCACATGCTCAATATATCTACCAACATTATAAGCACACTTATTAATAGCTGGCACAGTTTATGAACTCCAACCCGACCCTCGGCTTCCTTCTCCACGACGTTGCCCGGCTGCTGCGCAAGCGGTTCGAGCAGCGCGCGAAATGCCTCGGCCTGACGCGCTCGCAGTGGCAGACGCTCGCTTATCTGTCGAATAACGAGGGCATTCATCAGGGTGGCCTCGCCGAGATTCTCGAAATCGAGCCCATCACGCTGGTCCGCATCCTCGACAAACTCGCCGAGCGCGGGCTGATCGAGCGGCGCCAGCACCCGACCGACCGGCGCATCTGGCTTCTCTATATGCGCGAAGCCGCGCATCCGATCCTCGCGGAAATGCGGGAACTCGGCGATGTCACGCGGGCCGAAGCGCTTGCCGGTGTGACAGCGGAACAGCGTGAAGCGCTGTTTGCGATCCTCTCCGAAATGAAGACGAACCTTGTACAGGCATGCCGGACACCGGTTGCCGAAAAAGAGCAGAACCATGGTTAAGAAAGCCCCCCTCCGCGTTGTGTCCGATGCCAGCGCAAAGACTGCAGATGCAAACGAAACTCCCGAGACACAGGAAACGGTAGCCGAAGCGCCTTCATCCAATTCAGCGCCCGCTACCGCGGTGGCTGCGCCCGGCGGCACCACGGTCCGCCGCCGGCGCAGCCTCACACGCCCGATCCTGTTCGCATTGCTGCCCGTCGCGCTCGTCGTCGGCGGCTATTACTATGTGAACGGCGGCCAGGTGATGTCGACCGACAACGCCTATATCCAGGCCGACATGGTGGGCATCACCACCGACGTCTCGGGCATCGTCGAGCAGATCAATGTTCACGAGAACGAGACGGTGAAGGCCGGACAGGTGCTGTTCAGCTTGAAGTCCGACACCTTCAAGATCGCGCTTGATGGCGCCAAGGCGCAGCTCGGCGTGCAGCGCAACCAGATCGCCAATCTGAAGGCGAGCTACCAGCAGTCGCTGGCCGAGATTACCCAGGCCGAGGCCGATCTGCCCTATTACCAGGATCAGTTTGACCGCCAGCAGAACCTCCTCAACAACGGCAGCGCCACCAAGTCTGCCTATGACGAGGCGAAGCACAATCTCGAGGTCGGGCAGCAGAAGGTTTCCGTCGCCAAGGCCGAAGCGGCAACGACGCTCGCCCAGCTCGGCGGCAATGCCGATGAACCGGTCGAGGAAAATCCGCTCTACCTGCAGGCCAAGTCGAATGTCGACAACGCCCAGCGCGAGTTCGACCACAGCATCGTCAAGGCTCCGTTCGACGGCGTCGTCACCAATGTCAACGCGCTACAGGTCGGCTCCTACCTGCAGGCCTCGCAGCAGGCCTTCTCGCTGGTTTCGACCAACAATCTCTGGATTGCCGCCAGCCCGAAGGAAACCGAGCTGACCTATGTGAAGCCCGGCCAGGAAGCCACCGTCTATGTCGACACCTATCCTGGCGTTGCCTGGAAGGGCAAGGTCGAGAGCATCAGCCCGGCCTCCGGCTCCAGCTTCTCGCTGTTGCCGGCGCAGAACACCACGGGCAACTGGGTGAAGGTCGTCCAGCGCATCCCGATGCGCGTCAGCATCGAGGATCAGCAAGGAAAGCCGCCGCTTCGCGTCGGCATGAGCACGGTCGTCGATGTCGATACCGGCCATGCCCGCGGCCTGCCTGATTTCGTCAACAACCTGCTTGGCCGGAAGACCAGCCACCAGTAACGGACAACTTCCATGAGCAACGCTCCCGCAAGCCCGGCGACGCCTGTCGCCAACCGCGGCGCGATCACGGCCTGCGTCATCCTGGCCGTCATCATGCAGGCTCTGGATACGACGATCGCCAACGTTGCGCTGCCCTATATCCAGGGCAGCGTCTCGGCTTCCGCCGACCAGATCAACTGGGTCTTGACCTCCTATATCGTCGCCGCCGCGATCATGACGCCGCCATCGGGCTTTCTTGCCGCCAAGTTCGGCCGCAAGAACGTGCTGCTGACGGCAATCGTCGGCTTCGTCGTGGCCTCGGTTCTCTGCGGCCTGGCGCAATCTCTGAACCAGATCGTCGCCTTCCGTCTGCTGCAGGGCCTGTTCGGCGCCTCGCTGGTGCCGCTGTCGCAGGGCATCCTGCTCGATATCTACACGGCTGAGGAACGCGGCTCCGCCATGGCGCTGTTCGGCGTCTCGGTCATGGTCGGCCCGGTTCTCGGACCTGTCATCGGCGGCTGGCTGACCGACAATATCAGCTGGCGCTGGGTCTTTTATATCAACGTGCCGATCGGCGCGCTTGCCTTTGCCGGCATCGTCGTCTTCGTGACTGAGACCAAGAGGGATGCGCTGGCGAAGCTCGACTGGTTCGGCTTCGGGATGATGAGCCTGTTCATCGCCGCCCTGCAGCTCTTCCTCGACCGCGGCGAGCAGCTCGACTGGTTCTCGTCGGGCGAGATCGTGATCGAGGCGATCGTCTGCGCCGCGGCCTTCTATCTGCTTGTCGTGCACACGCTGACCTCGAAGAAATCCTTCGTCAATCCGAGGCTTTTCCTCGACCAGAACTTCACCGTCAGCATGATCTTCATCTTCGTGATCGGCATCACCTATCTCGCCTCGCTGGCGCTGATGACGCCCTATCTGCAGACGCTGATGGGCTATCCCGTCATCACGGCCGGTATCGTCATGGGGCCGCGCGGTCTCGGCACCATGCTCTGCATGTTCATCGTCGGGCGTCTGATCGGCAAGGTGGATTCGCGCTGGCTGCTGGCGCTCGGTCTCGGGCTGACGGCCTGGGCGATGTACGACATGACCGGCTGGACGCCGGACGTCTCGCAATGGACGATCGTCTCCGTCGGCTTCATTCAGGGCGCCGGCCTCGGCTTCCTGTTCGTGCCGCTGACGACGATGGCCTTCTCGACGCTGCCGGCGCAGATGCGCGGCGATGGCACAGGTCTTTATAACCTGTCGCGCAACATCGGCTCGTCCGTCGGTATTTCCGTGGTCTCGGCGCTGATCGTCGAGAATACGCAGAGCAATCACGAGTCGATCGCCGCCTATGTGACGCCGTTCAATCACGCCTTCAATGCGGTTGCGGCGCAGGGGCTGAGCCCGCTGACGGCCGCTGGACGGGCTTCGTTGAACGAAGTCATCACGCTGCAGTCGACGATCATCGCCTATATGGACGACTTCAAGCTGTTGATGCTGATGTCGCTCGCGGTCATGCCGCTGGTTTTCCTGCTGCGCAAGCCGAAGGTGGCGCAAGAGCCGATGGATCATGCGGCCGTGATGGAATGAGATTTTGGGGATCGCCGTTCCGGACGGAAGACCGCGTCCCAATTCCTTCGGAGAGGCTTACCTGAACGGTTTGCTGAGATAACGCGATCCCTGAATGCCGAAGCGCCATGGTGCTTCGGCATTTTTCGTAATGCCGATCCGCTTGCCGGAGACGATGGGGACGGGGGTGGAGGGGAAGAGCGCGTAGGGCTCGCGGTCGAGCGGCCGGTCGTTGATGGCGATGCCGATATCGAGGGCCTGGCAGAGCTTGCCCGGGCCGCTGCAAAGCGCCGTCAGCTGGTCGGTGCCGCGGCGCTCCGCCATTTCGGCGATGCCGGTTTCCGGTTCGAGCGCCCGGATCAGCACCGCCGAACCCGGCGTGCAGACGAAGTTCAGGCACCAGTACATGCCGTAGATGCGGTAGATATAGACATTGCCGGGTGGTCCATACATGGCGCCATTGCGCTTGGTGGGCCCGCGGAAACTGTGCGAGGCCTCGTCGTCGGGGAAGTAGGCCTCCGTCTCGGTGATCCGGCCGCCGGCGCCATTGACCAGAAGCAGGGAGCCAAGCAGGTCTCGCGCCACCGCGATCGCGTCGCGCTCGAAGAAGCCGCGCAGGCCGTCGCCTGCAAGCGCGGCGGCGCCGATCGATCCCTCTTTATTCAACTGATGCCCTCGTTGCCCGTATCGCGCCGGTGCTGTGCGAAGATCTTCACCAGCCAGTCGATGAAGACGCGCACGCGCGGCGAAAGCTGGCGGTTGCGGGGGTAGAGAAGCGAGACCGGCGTTTCCGTCAAGGGATATTCCCTCAGGATCTGCACGAGTTCGCCACTCGTGAGGTAGCGCTCGATGTGATAGCGCGGCACCTGGATGATGCCGAGGCCGCAGCGGGCGGCGGCATGCAGGCTTTCGGCGGCGTTGACCGAGATCGTCGCGGGGATGGTGATCTCCCGCACCTTGCCGTCGACGATGAATTCCAGCGGCATCAGCGTCCCCGTCGCCGACGAGCGGAAGCCGACCATCCGGTGGCCGTCCAGCCTGTCGGGATGTTCAGGCATGCCGTGGCGCTCGAGATAGGCGGGCGAGGCCAGCGTGATCTCCTCGAGCATGGCGACGCGCCTCGCCACCATGTCGCTGTCCTGCGGAATGCCAACGCGCAGCACGCAATCGATGCCTTCGCGCACCAGATCGACCAGCCGGTCGCCCTCGCTCATATAGAATTCTATGTCGGGATAGGTATCGAGAAAAGACGGTAGGCTGGGCAGCACGAAATGGCGGGCAAGCGTGCCGTGGACATCGGCGCGCAGCATGCCCTTCGGCTTGGCGCCGGCAAAGGCGCCCTCGGCATCCTCGATATCGGCAAGGATCGACAGGCAGCGCTGATAGTATGCCTCGCCATCCAGCGTCGGGCTGACATGGCGCGTCGTGCGCTGCAGGAGCTGGACGCCGAGCCGCGCTTCCAGCTGTTTCACCGCATCCGTCACCGTCGATCGCGGCAGCCCGGTATCCTCGGCGGCGGCGGTGAAGCTGCGGCGCTCCACGACGCGGGAATAGACCCGCATGGCATCGAACCTGTCCATTTGTTCGCTTTATCCGGATAGTGATGCCGAAGAATGCCTGATTATCCGGAGGAAAGATAGGCGCATCTTCTCCTCATCGAAACGGCGCTGCGGCGCGGATTGATGAAGGAGACTGAAAATGGCTACTCAGGACAACAAGGTCGCTCTCGTTACGGGCGCATCGCGCGGCATCGGCGCCGCAATCGCCGAGCGTCTCGCGAGGGACGGCTTCACCGTCGTCATCAACTATTCCGGCAATGCGGCGCTCGCCGAGGAACTGGCCGGCAAGATCGAGGCCGCTGGCGGCAAGGCGCTGACGGCAAAGGCCGATGTCAGCGATGCCGAGGCCGTGCGCCGGATGTTCGATGCGGCGGAAGCTGCCTTCGGCGGCGTCGACGTGCTCGTCAACAATGCCGGCATCATGATACTGTCGCCGCTTGCCGATGCCAGCGACGAGAATTTCGATCGCCAGATCGCCGTCAACCTGAAGGGCACGTTCAACACGCTGCGGGAAGCCGCCAAGCGTCTTCGCGACGGCGGCCGGATCGTCAATTTCTCGACCAGCGTCGTCGGCCTGAAGCTCGAAAACTATGCGGTCTATACCGGCACCAAGGCTGCCGTCGAAGCCATGACCGGCATCATGGCCAAGGAAATGCGCGGCCGCGGCATCACCGTCAATGCAGTCGCCCCCGGACCGACCGCCACCGACCTCTTCCTGAACGGCAAGTCCGAAGAGCTCGTCGCCCGCATGGCGAAGGCGAACCCGCTGGAGCGTCTCGGCACGCCCGAGGATATCGCTGCCGCCGTGTCGTTCCTTGCCGGTCCCGATGGTGCCTGGATCAACGGCCAGGTGCTGCGCGCCAATGGCGGCCTGATCTGAGCAATGCCGGGGGCGGCACCGCCGCCTCCCACTCTCGTGCGTATCCCCAACCGATTGAACAAGGAGCAGGACAATGAGCAAGCAAGTTATCGTCGTCACCGGTGCATCCAGCGGCTTCGGTGCCATGAGCGCAAGGGCGCTCGCCAAGGCGGGGCATACCGTCTATGCCGGCATCCGTGCCATCACGACCCGCAATGCCAAGGCGGTTGCCGATGCTGCTGCCTTTGCCAAGGAAAACAATGCCGATCTGCGCAGCGTCGAACTGGATGTCACCGACGACGCGTCGATCGCAAAGGCCGTCGAGACCATCGTTGCCGAGAACGGCCACCTCGACGTCATCGTCCACAATGCCGGTCACATGTCCTTCGGCCCGGCCGAGGCCTTCACGCCGGAGCAATATGCCGAGCTTTTCGACATCAACGTTCTCTCAACACAGCGGCTCAACCGCGCCGCCCTGCCGCAGCTGCGCAAACAGGGCAGGGGCCTGATCGTCTGGGTGTCGTCTTCGAGCACGCGCGGTGGCACGCCGCCGTTCCTGGCTCCCTATTTCGCCGCCAAGGCCGCGATGGATTCGCTTGCCGTCTCCTATGCCAGCGAACTGACCCGCTGGGGCATCGAGACCTCGATCATCGTGCCCGGCGCCTTTACTAAGGGCACCAACCACTTCGCCCATTCCGGCTCGCCGGCGGATGCGGCCCGCGCCGCCGAATATCTGGAAGGTCCCTACAAGGGCATATCCGACAAGGCGCTGCAGGGGCTGGCGGCACTCGAGCCTGCCGATGCCGATCCGGAAGAGGTTGCCCGCGCGATCGTCGATGTGGTGGACAAGCCGTTCGGCAAACGTCCGTTCCGCGTTCATATCGATCCGTCGCAGGACGGGGCGGAGATCGTCAACGGTGTTGCCGACCGTGTCCGGGCCGAATTGTTCTATCGGGTCGGCCTGGAGGACCTCCTGAAACCCGCTTTCATCGGCTGATCCGGACTTGATTGTTGCAATTTTGCGAACACTGCTATGCGAATCAAACGCCTTACAAACGTCGCATCAGAGCTTATATCTATTGGGCAAGGGGCGACGGAAAGTCTCCGTTCTGGAGCCCACCTCCAAGGCCTGCCGGGTCATTTCCCCTGGTGACGCGGCTGGCCTTAAAATTCAAAGTTGATGATAAGCGGCCCGTCGAAGGTATCCCTCCCTTCCGGGCCGTTTTCATTTTTTAGCGTTCGTTCAGATTGGCATCTGCCAAAAGCTTGACGATCCAGTCGACGAAGACGCGGACCTTGTTGCTGAGGTGACGGTTCGGCGGATAGACGATGTAAAGCGGCAACGGATCGCGCGTCCACTGCGGCAAGACCTCCACCAGATCGCCTCTCTTGATCGCGTCGCGGGCCATGAAACGCACGGTCTGGCCGATTCCCAGACCCGTCGTCAGCGCCGTCATGAAGGTGCGGGCGTCGTTGACGGCGAGCATATAACGCGGCGTAATCTCCAGGTGATCCTCGTCCCGGTCGAATTCGAAGGGCATCGTCCGGCCCGTCTGGGCGCGGAAATAGTTGATCGTATAGTGGTCGTTTTCGAGGTCCTGGGGACGCTCCGGCTCGCCGAATTTCTGGATGTAAAGCGGCGCGGCGCAGGTGACGATCTCAAGCTCGGATACACGCCTGGCGATCAATGACTGATCGGCCGGGGTGCCGGCACGCAGGGCACAGTCGACATTCTCGGCGAGATAGTCGACGGTGCGGTCGCCGACGCCGAGATCGATGCGGATATCGGGGTATTTCTCATAGAAGTCGCAAAGCGCCGGGACGACGATGGAATCGGCGAAAGCCCCTGCCATTTCAACACGTAAGCGGCCGGTCGGCAGGCTCTGGGAATTCGAAAGGCTGCCGTCCAGCTCTTCCAGTTCGGAGACGATCTGCGAGGCCCGTTCATAATAGAGCGCGCCGTCGGTGGTGACCATGACGCGCCGCGTCGTACGGTTGAGCAGCTTGGTGCGCAGATGGGCCTCAAGGCCCTGGATCAAATTGGTCACCGTCGCCTTTGGCATCGACAGGGTGTCGGCGGCCCGTGTAAAGTTACCCGTCTCCACTACGCGGATGAAGGCGCGCATTGCCGAGAGCTGGTCCATGATGGGATCTCCACAGTTTGCACTGCGATATTATTCGAAATACGGAACAGTGTAATCAGAATGGCGGTTCTTATTCCGTGGCCTGAATAACAATATGTTTTTTACAAGTTTGGCAAGCCGTGGCGTTTCGTCATGTGTTATGCGGCTAACAGGATTACAAGACCGATGACGGTGCAGGTGAAAGACATGGTGTTCGAGAAGGTGGCCATCGGCCCCGTCTCTGCACGCGTCTATCAGGGCGCTGAGTATGGCAAGGGTTCGCCCATCGTGCTGTTCTTTCATGGCGGCGCCTTCAAGGCTTCCGGCATTCAGGACAGTCCCGTTGCCGAAGCCATCGCCAGTGCCGGTGCCATCGTTGCCGTTGTCGATTACAACGCGCCGTTCGGCGGCGTCTTTCCGAAGCCGCTCGAAGTCGGCTATTCGCTGTTCTCCTACATGGCCAACAAGCGGGCCTCCGGTCTCGGTGACCGAAACTCGCTGCTCATCGTCGCTGGTGAGGAGGCGGGTGGCAACATTGCCGCTGGTGTCGCCCTCAAGGCGCGTGATCACTATGCCGATCAACTCAACGGCCAGGTTCTGATTTCTCCGTTGCTCGATCCCTTCATGGGAACGTCCTCGATCCGCAAAGCCGATGGTATTGGCATGCGGCAGCGCTGGACGGAGGGCTGGAGCCACTATCTCAGCGGCGGCGGCTGTCATCCCTACGCGGCGCCGTGCCTTTGCTCGCGGATTTCGGGTGTCGCGCCGGCGCTGATCATGACAGCAGAAGACGATCCGCTTCGCGACGAGACCCTCGGCTATGCCGCGCGTCTCAAGAAGGCGGAAGTTTCGGTTCGCCAGCACGTTCTCCCCGCCGGGAAGGGCTGGCCGTCACTTTACGGCGGGAAAACGGACGGAGTGTCCGACTGGCAGGCGACCATCAGCCGCGAGTTCGGAAACTTCATCCGCGAGTTAAGCGTCCAACCCCAATTGCATTGAAGTCTTGTTGTGAATGAGCGGCCGTTGAGGCCGTAAGGAGAGATACCGATGACGTCCAGAAAGAAGCGCTGGGCCCTCGTGGGCGCCGGCCTAGGCCTTGCTGCGTCTGTTTCAGCCGCTGCCATCTTTTTCGAACTGCCGATGAGCACGGTCGCGACCGCCGCTTCGGAACCCGCGCAGGCTCCCGCTGTGCCGGTTACCGTCGCCCTGGTTCAGAATCGTGACGTGACCGCCTGGGAGAATTTCTCCGGCCGTCTCGAGGCGGTTGACCGCGTTCAGGTTCGTCCCCGCGTTGCGGGTGCGATCCAGTCCGTGCATTTCCGTGAAGGCGCGCTGGTGAAGACCGGCGACCTGCTGATCACCATCGATCCCGCGCCTTACCAGGCCGCCGTGGCGCAGGCACAGGGCCAGGTGGCCTCGGCCGATGCCAAGGTGAGCCTGGCGCAGACCGAGCTCGACCGCGGCCGCAGGCTTTCCGACAACCGCACGATCTCGCAGAGCGATCTCGATCAGCGTCAAAGCACGCTGGCAGAAGCGCAGGCGGGTCTGCGTTCGGCCCAGGCCGCCCTGCAGTCTGCTCAGCTCGATCTCGACTATACGCAGGTGCACGCACCGGTTTCCGGCCGCATCGGCAAGATCGAAGTCACCGTCGGCAATCTCGTCGCCGCCGGTTCGGCATCGCCCGAACTGACGACGCTGGTCTCTGTCGATCCGATCTATGCGAGCTTCAATGCCAGCGAAGAGATGGTCACCAAGGCCCTCTCGGAGCTTCCGGCAACGGATGGCGCTCTGCCTGCCGTCGAGCAGATCCCGGTCGAAGTCGGCACGCTTGCCGATGACGGCACGCCGATCAAGGGCAAGCTGCAGCTGGTCGACAACGTCGTCGATGCCGCGAGCGGCACGATCGCCGTTCGCGCCGTCTTCGACAATCCGGGCGGCAAGCTGATCCCCGGCCAGTTCGTGCGCGTTCGCATGGGCCAGCCGAAGGCCGAGAACAAGATCGTCATCAGTGACCGCGCCGTCGGCACCGACCAGGACAAGAAGTTCGTCTTCGTCGTCGATGGCGAGAACAAGGTCGGCTACCGCCAGGTCAAGCTCGGCGCGATCTATGACGGCCAGCGCGTCGTCGAAGACGGCCTGAAGGCCGGCGAAAAGATCGTCGTCAACGGCCTGCAGCGCATCCGTCCGGGTGCTGTCGTCGCGCCGCAGATGGAAGAGAAGGTCGCGACCAACTGATCGCGGCGTAAGACCCCTCCCCAACCCCTCCCCACAAGGGGGAGGGGCTAGCCCGCCGAACCGCCGAAGCCCCTGTTGGGCAAGACGGTGCAGCGAATCTTCTCCCCCCTTGTGGGGGAGATGGCCGGCAGGCCAGAGAGGGTCTTTTTACACATGTATTCTACCCGCCGGCGGTCCTCCCAAGCCCGCCGGAGCGGGGCTTTGCATCCCAAGTTCATCCCGGAGAGGGCTTTGATATGAACATCTCCAGATTCTTTATCGACCGCCCGGTCTTCGCCGGCGTGCTGTCGGTTCTGATCGTGGTCGCAGGGTTGATCGGTCTGCGCTCGCTGCCGATTTCGGAATATCCCGAAGTGGTGCCGCCATCGATCGTCGTGCGCGCCACCTATCCCGGTGCCAACCCGTCGGTCATCGCCGAGACGGTGGCAACGCCGCTCGAAGAGCAGATCAACGGCGTCGAAGGCATGCTCTATATGGCAAGCCAGGCGACGTCGGACGGCGTTCTGAACGTCACCGTCACCTTCAAGCTCGGCACCGACCCCGACAAGGCGCAGCAGCTGGTGCAGAACCGCGTTTCGCAGGCCGAACCGCGCCTGCCGGCGGAAGTGCGCGCGCTCGGTCTGACGACGGTCAAGAGCTCGCCGAACTTCATCATGGTCGTCAACATCGTCTCGACCGGCGGTGACCACGACATCACCTATCTGCGCAACTACGCGACTCTGAACATCAAGGACCGGCTCGCCCGTATCGAGGGCGTCGGCCAGGTTCAGGTATTCGGCGCCGGCGACTATTCGATGCGCGTCTGGATCGATCCGCAGAAGGCGGCCGAGCACAATCTCGCCGCCAGCGACATCAGCAGCGCCATCAGCTCGCAGAACGTCCAGGCGGCTGCCGGTATCATCGGCGCGTCGCCGAGCCCGGCGGGTGTCGATCTGCAGCTGAACGTCAATGCCCAGGGCCGTCTGCGAACGCCGGAGGAATTCGGCAACATCATCGTCAAGACGGGCGCCAATGGCGAGATCACCCGCCTGCGCGATGTGGCCCGCATCGAACTCGGCGCTGCCGACTATACGCTGCGCTCGCTGCTCGATGGCGAACCTGCCGTTGCCGTCGCCGTTCTTCAGGCACCGGGCTCGAACGCCATCCAGATCGCCGACAACGTCAACGCCACCATGCAGGAACTGCAGAAGGCGATGCCGACAGGCGTCAAGTACGAGATCGTCTACGACACCACGAAGTTCGTCCGTGCCTCGATCGAGAAGGTCATCGACACGCTGCTCGAAGCCATCGCGCTCGTCGTGCTCGTCGTCATCATCTTCCTGCAGACATGGCGTGCCTCGATCATTCCGCTGATCGCCGTTCCGGTGTCGATCATCGGTACCTTCGCGGTCATGTACGCTTTCGGCTTCTCGATCAACGCGCTCAGTCTGTTCGGGCTGGTGCTGGCGATCGGTATCGTCGTCGATGACGCGATCGTCGTCGTCGAAAACGTCGAGCGAAACATCGAGGCGGGTCTCAGCCCGCGTGCGGCCACCTACAAGGCCATGAAGGAGGTCTCGGGTCCGATCATCGCGATCGCGCTCGTCCTCGTTGCGGTCTTCGTGCCGCTGGCCTTCATCTCTGGCCTGTCGGGCCAGTTCTACCGTCAGTTCGCGCTGACGATCGCCATCTCGACCGTCATCTCGGCCTTCAACTCGCTGACGCTGTCTCCGGCTCTCGCGGCTCTTCTCCTGAAGGGACACGGCGCCAAGAAGGATTGGCTGACGCGGTTCATGGACGCGATCTTCGGCTGGTTCTTCCGCGGCTTCAACCGTGCCTTCGGCTCGGGCTCGAATGCCTATGGCAAGGGCGTCGGCGGTCTCTTGTCGCGCAAGAGCATCGTCATGGTCATCTATCTGGCACTGGTCGGCGCGACCTACAGCCTGTTCACCGCAGTGCCGGGCGGCTTCGTTCCGTCGCAGGACAAGCAGTATCTGATCGGCTTCGCACAGCTGCCGGATGCCGCCAGCCTCGACCGCACCGAAGACGTCATCAAGCGGATGACCGACATCGCGCTGAAGCAGCCGGGTGTCGCCAATGCGATCGCTTTCCCGGGCCTGTCGATCAACGGCTTCACCAACTCGTCCAACGCCGGCATTGTCTTCGTGACGCTGAAGGATTTCGAGGAGCGCAAGACGCCTGATCTCTCCGGCGGAGCAATCGCCATGGCGCTGAACCAGAAGTTCGGCTCCATCCAGGATGCCTTCATCGCCATGTTCCCGCCGCCGCCGGTCAACGGTCTCGGCACGACAGGCGGCTTCAAGCTGCAGATCGAGGACCGCGCCGGTCTCGGCAACCAGGCTCTCGACGAGGCGACCAAGGCGGTTCTCGCCAAGGCCTACCAGACGCCGGAGCTTGCAGGCATCTTCTCGAGCTTCCAGATCAACGTGCCGCAGCTCTATGCCGATCTCGACCGCGCCAAGGCCGAGCAGCTCGGAGTGTCCGTCACCGACGTCTTCCAGACGCTGCAGATCTATCTCGGCTCGCTCTACGTCAACGACTTCAACGCGTTCGGGCGCACCTACAGCGTCCGTGTGCAGGCCGATGCCAAATTCCGAGCCCAGCCGGAAGATATCGGCCAGTTGAAGGTCCGTTCGGCATCCGGTCAGATGATCCCGCTTTCGGCTCTGCTGAAGGTGGATGCGACCACCGGTCCGGAGCGCACGAACCGTTACAACGGCTTCCTCGCTGCCGATATCAACGGTGGTCCGGCCCCGGGCTTCTCGTCCGGTCAGGCGCAGGCGGCCATCGAGAAGATCCTGAAGGAGACGCTGCCGTCCGGCATCGACTTCGAATGGACCGATCTGACTTACCAGCAGATCCTCGCCGGCAATTCGAGCATCGTCGTCTTCCCGCTCGCCCTGCTGCTGGTGTTCCTGGTTCTGGCTGCGCAGTATGAAAGCCTGACACTGCCGCTGGCGATCATCATGATCGTGCCGATGGGTGTGCTGGCGGCGCTGACCGGCGTCTGGCTGACAGGTGGAGACAACAACATCTTCACGCAGATCGGCCTGGTCGTCCTTGTCGGTCTCTCGGCGAAGAACGCGATCCTGATCGTGGAATTCGCCCGAGAACTGGAGTTCGAGGGACGTACGCCGGTTCAGGCGGCGATCGAGGCAAGCCGTCTGCGTCTTCGCCCGATCCTGATGACCTCCATGGCCTTCATCATGGGTGTCGTACCGCTCGTGACATCGACGGGTGCGGGTGCCGAAATGCGCGCTGCCATGGGTATCGCGGTGTTTTCCGGCATGATCGGCGTCACCTTCTTCGGCATCTTCATGACGCCGGTCTTCTATGTGCTGCTGCGCAGGCTGGCGGGCAACCGCCCGCTCATCCAGCACAACGACAACCATCCGAGCGATGAAGAAGACCATATGAAGGTCGCAGCCGAATAAGCGGCAAATAGTGAACGAGACAGGGGAAGGCGGGACATCATGTCCCGCCTTTTTCATTTGCATCACTCCGTCAGCCGGTTAGTCTCTGACGAACGTACGTCGGCCGGGTGGAGAAGGGCCGAAGAGCGCACAGCGGAGGATTGCAATGCATATCGCCATCATCGGTGCTGCGGGCATGGTCGGCCGGAAGCTGACCGCCCGGCTGGTCAAGGACAAGGTTCTCGATCGCGCCGAAATCTCGTCGTTTTCCCTTATCGATGTCATCGAGCCGGAGAGGCCTGCAGGCTTTGCGGGTGCGGTCAAAGCTTGGGCGGCCGACATTTCCGAGGCTGGTGCCGCGGCCAAGATCGTCGCGGGGCGTCCCGATGTGATCTTCCATCTGGCGGCGATCGTCTCGGGCGAGGCGGAACTCGATTTCGAAAAAGGCTACCGTATCAATCTCGACGGCACCCGCGAACTGTTCGAAGCGATCCGGCTTGCCAATGCCGAGGATGGGTACAAGCCGCGCGTCGTCTTCACCTCGTCGCTGGCGGTCTTCGGTTCGCCCTTCCCGAAGGTCATCCCCGACGATTTCCATCAGACGCCGCTGACGAGCTACGGCGCGCAGAAGGCGATGAGCGAGCTCTTGCTGTCCGACTACAGCCGCCGCGGGTTCCTCGATGGCATCGGTATCCGCCTGCCGACGATCTGCATTCGTCCGGGCAAGCCGAACAAGGCGGCCTCCGGCTTCTTCTCGGGCATCCTGCGCGAACCGCTGGCGGGGCAGGAGGCCGTACTGCCGGTGCCCGATACGGTCCGGCATTGGCATGCCTCGCCGCGCTCGGCCGTCGGCTTCCTGCTGCAGGCGGCGCGGATCGATCTTGCGCCGCTCGGTGCTGCGCGAAGCCTCACGATGCCCGGCGTCAGTGCCACGGTCGGCGAGCAGATCGAGGCTCTCAGGCGCGTTGCCGGCGACAAGGCGGTGAAGCTCATCCGCCGCGAGCCGGACGAGCTGATCATGCGCATCGTCTCCGGCTGGCCGGAAGCGTTCGAGGCGCAGCGGTCACGCGCGCTCGGCTTCAGCGCCGACAGCTCCTTCGACGAGATCATCCGCATTCATATCGAAGATGAGCTCGGGGGGCGGATCGGATGAGCGGCATGCCGAGGATCGGCTTTATCGGCACCGGCCTGATGGGGGCGCCGATGGCGCGCCGCCTGCTCGGCGCCGGGTTTGCGCTCGCCGCCTGGAACCGCGATGGCGGGAAGGCGGCGCCACTGGCCATCGATGGAGCGAGCGTCACCGAAACGGGGCGTCAGGCCGCGGAGGGCGCCAGCGTCGTATTTACGATGCTTTCCAACGGCGATGCCGTTGAGGATGTGCTGTTCCGCCAGGGCGTCGCCGAGGCGCTGCAACCGGGCGCCGTCGTCGTCGACTGCAGCTCGATCGCGCCGGACGCCGCGCGCGACCATGCGGCAAGACTGGCCGAGCGCGGCATCCGCCATATCGATGCGCCGGTTTCCGGCGGCGTTGTCGGCGCCGCGGCCGGAACGCTGGCGATCATGGCCGGCGGCGATGCTGCGGTGATCGCCGAGCTTGCGGATGTCTTTGCGCCGCTCGGCCGCGTCACCCATGTCGGACCAGCCGGAACCGGCCAGCTCGCCAAGCTCGGCAACCAGCAGATCGTTGCCGTCACTATCGGTGCGGTCGCTGAGGCCATGCTGCTGGTGGAAGCCGGTGGCGGATCGCGCGAGGCCTTCCGCAATGCCATTCGTGGCGGCTTCGCGGAAAGCCGGATACTCGATCTTCACGGCCAGCGAATGGTCGATCGCAGCTTTGGCGGCGCCGGTCCCTCGAAGCTGCAATTGAAGGATCTCGACAATATCCTGGCCGTCGCGGAGAGCCTTTCCCTGACGCTGCCGCTCACCGGGGCGGTACGCGCCGAGTTTGCCGAATTCGTCGCCAATGGCGGCGGCGATGTCGATCACAGCGGGATTTTGAAGCATTTCGAGGACAAGCACGGCCGTACGAAATGACGCTGCGGCCAGGCCGCGAAAAATGCGTCAGATGCTCAACTTATGATCGCTTTTATGACAGGCGTAAGAAAGAGTTCACCTAGTAACTAGTTCGGTAATAGCCAAAAGGCTTCGTTAACAGGGCTCTGCCAAGGTAGTATGACCGGCAAAGGCCGCTGCTAGGTTGAAACCGCATTGCCCCATAACAAACCGACCCGGTCGGAACGAGAATTTCAGGATCTGTTGAGGCGCCTCGAGCTCGCGCTTGACGCGTCGCAGATCGGTGTGTGGGAACACGACGTCCGCAAGAACGAAATCGTCTGGGACGCCCACATGCACCTGATCTATCAGACGGGCAAGACCACCCGCGTGGTTCCGACCTCGATCTGGGAGGGGGCCATCCATCCTGACGACCGGGAGCGGGCCTTCGCCGATTTCGATGATGCGATCGCCCGGCGCGGTGCCTACAATTCGCAATTCCGGATCATCTGGCCGAATGGCGAGGTCCGCCATCTGCGTTCGCGGGCGCATTTCTTCGTCAGCGAGGAGGGCGCACCGTCCTTCATCGGCGCCGAATGGGACGTGACCGCGGATGTCGAGCTCAATGCCGAACTTGAGCGCCAGCGGATGGTCGCCGAGGCGCGGGCCCGCGCACTCGAGGAGAGTAACGCCCGCATCGAGCATGCGGCCGAGCACGATTATCTCACCGGATTGCCGAACCGGCGGCTTGCCGACAAGCGGCTGGCCGAACTGCATGGCAACAAGTCCGTCTCGTCGCTCGCCGTGTTGCATCTCGACCTCGACCAGTTCAAGCAGATCAATGATAGCCACGGGCACTCGGCGGGCGATGCCGTACTGCGGGCGTCGGCCCTGAGGATCTCTGCCGGCATTCCGGCCAATGGCCTCGTCGCCCGCGTCGGTGGCGACGAGTTCGTGATCATCCTGTGGAATTTCGCCGGCCGCGAGGAACTCGAACGCATCGCCGCCGATCTTCAGCGGCGGCTCTGCAAGAAGATCCGCTTCGGCCAGACGCTCCTGCAATCGGGAACCTCGATCGGCATCTCCTGGAACAACGGCCGCAGCGCCCGCAACCTTCTGACCGAATCCGACCTGGCGCTGTTCCAGGCCAAGAAGCTCGGCCGTAACCGCATCGAGTTCTTTACCCGCCAGCTGCAGGAAGACATGCAGAGCAAGCGGCGGCTCGCCGAAGAACTCAAGCTCGGTCTCGAACGCGGCGAGATCATCCCCTATTACCAGATCCAGCTCGACGCCAAGACGCGCAAGATTGCCGGTCTGGAGGCGCTGGCGCGCTGGGCGCATCCCGAAAAGGGCCTGCTGTCGCCGGCCGTGTTCCTGAAGGTCGCCGATGAGGCAGGCCTTGCGGCTGACATCGATGCGGCGATCCTTGGCAAGGTCCTCGTAGACCGGCTCGACTGGCAGAGCCAGGGTGCCCGGGTGCCGCGCGTCGCTGTCAACATCTCCGGCCCGCGGCTCTTCGATCCGGCGCTGATCGCGCAGCTCCAGGCGCTCGACATTCCGCCGGGCGCGCTGGCCTTCGAATTGGTCGAGACGATCTTCCTCGACGATTCCGACGACCGGCTGGTCGCCAATATCGAGCGGATCAAGACAATGGGCATCGATATCGAGATCGACGATTTCGGCTCCGGCCATGCATCGCTGATCGGTCTCGCGCGCCTGCGTCCCAAGCGGTTGAAGATCGACCGGCAGCTCGTCAACAATATCGTCGAATCCGAAGAGCAGCACCGCGTCGTCAGCTCGATCATCGAGATCGCCAAGGCGCTCGATGTCGAGGTTATCGCCGAGGGTGTCGAGACGGAAGGTCATGCCGAGGTTCTGACGGCGATCGGCTGCGATACGCTGCAGGGCTATGCGCTCGGCTATCCGGCGCCGGCGGCGGATATCGCGCGGTTGATCTCGCCGCGCGCCCGTAGCGTCGCAGCACCCGGCGCAAGCGGCCGCTAGGCCGGGATCTCCATCTCGCGCCGTGCCTCGAGATACCATTCCAGAAAGGCCTTTACGCCGACCTTCAAAGTCGTCTCCGGCTTGTAGCCGGTCAGCGCCATCAGCAGGTCCGGGCTGGCGAAGGTGCGCGGTACGTCACCCTTCTGCATCGGCAGCATGATGCGCTTGGCCGGCTGGCCCATGACGTCTTCGACGGTCTCGACGAAATCCATCAGGCTGACGGGCTGGCCGCCGCCAAGGTTGACGATGCGGAACGGTGCCTGGTGCGACAGCGTCTCGACCTTCTCGTCGGCAACGCGGTTCTCTTCGGCGGGAATGACCTCCGAAAGGCGCAGGATCGATTCCACCAGATCGTCGATATAGGTGAAGTCGCGGCTCATCTTGCCTTCGCCGTAGATCTCGATCGGCTGGTCTTCCAGCATGGCCTTGACGAACTTGAAAAGCGCCATGTCGGGGCGGCCCCAAGGGCCGTAGACGGTGAAGAAGCGGAAGGCGGTGACCGGCAGCTTGTAGAGATGCGAATAGCTGTGCGCCATCAGTTCCATCGACTTCTTGGTCGCGGCATAGATGGTCAGCGGCTCGTCGGCGCGGTCGGTCTCGCGGAACGGCACGTCACGGTTGGCACCGTAGATCGACGAGGTCGAGGCCAGCATCAGGTGCCTGACCTTGTGCTTGCCGGCAAGCTCCAGGATGTTCCAGGAGCCGTCGACATTCGAGCTGAGGTAGGAGCGCGGGTTCTCGATGCTGTAGCGCACGCCCGCCTGTGCGGCCAGATGGATCAGGACGTCGGGCCTGGCTGCATCGAGTGCCGCTTCCAGTGCCTGCCGGTCTTCCAGCATCGCAATCGCCGGTGTGAAGGACGGGAACTGGGCAAGTGCGGCATGGCGCATCTGCTTGAGCTTGACGTTGTAATAGGGGGTCAGGCCGTCGAAGCCGGTGACCTGATGACCGTCCTGCAACAGGCGCCGCGCCAGATGGAAGCCGATGAAGCCCGCGGTTCCCGTTATGAAATAATGCATTCCTAGTTCTTCCCGCTCTTCTTGCCGACGGCGAAATAGCTGAAGCCGTGACGGCTGACTTCCGCGGCCGGATAGATGTTGCGCAGATCGACGATCACAGGCGTCTTGACGATGGACTTCAGCCGCTTGAAGTCAAGCGCGCGGAATTCGTCCCATTCGGTGACGATGACGATGGCGTCGGCATCCTCGGCGATCTCGTAGGAATCCTTGCCGTAGGTCACGTTGCCGAGCATGCCCTTGGAAGCTTCCATGCCTTCGGGATCGTAGGCGTGAACCGCGGCGCCGCCATCGAGCAGCGCCTGGATGATGGTGATCGAGGGGGCGTCGCGCATGTCGTCGGTGTTCGGCTTGAAGGTCAGGCCGAGCACGGCGATCTTCTTGCCGCGCACGCTGCCGTCGCAGGCGGCGATGACCTTGCGGCCCATGGCGCGCTTGCGGTTGTCGTTGATCGCAACCGTCGTCTCGATCAGCCGCATCGGGCTGTCATAGTCCTGCGCGGTCTTGACGAGGGCGAGCGTATCCTTCGGGAAGCAGGAGCCGCCGTAGCCGGGGCCTGCATGCAGGAACTTGTCGCCGATGCGCTTGTCCATGCCGATGCCCTTGGCAACCTTCTGCACGTCGGCGCCGATCTGCTCGCAGAGGTCGGCGATCTCGTTGATGAAGGTGATCTTCATCGCCAGGAAAGCGTTGGCGGCATATTTGATCAGTTCGGAGGTGCGGCGTTCGCAGAAATAGAGCGGTGCCTCGTTGAGATAGAGCGGGCGATAGACCTCGCGCATGACGTCCACGGCGCGCGGCTCCTCCGTGCCGATGACGATGCGGTCGGGGCGCTTGAAATCGGTGATCGCGGCACCCTCGCGCAGGAATTCCGGGTTTGAAACGACGGCAATGTCCTTGTCCGGAAATTCTTCGCGGAAGATGCGCTCGATCTCGTCGCCGGTGCCGACCGGAACCGTCGACTTGGTGACGACGACGGTGAAGCCGCTGACGGCGGCGGCGATCTCGCGGGCTGCGGCATAGACATAGCTCAGGTCCGCATGGCCGTCGCCGCGGCGCGACGGCGTGCCGACAGCGATGAAGACGACGTCGGCGGCGGCAACGGGCGCGGCCAGGTCCTTGGAGAAGTCGAGGCGGCCGGCCGCCCGGTTGTGTTCGATGATCGCATCGAGGCCCGGCTCGAAGATCGGCACTTCGCCGCGCTCCAGGGCATCGATCTTGGCTTCGGACTTGTCCACGCAGGTGATGTGGTGGCCAAAATCCGCAAGGCAGGCGCCGGACACGAGGCCGACGTAACCCGAACCGATCATAACAATACGCATGGGATGACTTTCATCATAGAAAACGATCGCGGCCGCCAATTGGCAGACCGCGACCGTGTTACAGAGTGAAGGTCATAAGTTCAAGACAAGCGCTGTGGTCAGTTCCGCCCAAACTCGTCGACGATGCGGATGATGTCGTCTTCGCCGAGATAGGAGCCGGTCTGCACTTCGATCAGCTCCAGCATGATCTTGCCGGGATTGGCGAGGCGATGGACTTCGCCGAGCGGGATATAGACCGACTCGTTTTCCCGCAGCATCTGCACGGTCTCGCCGATCGTCACCTCGGCCGTGCCCTTGACGACGATCCAGTGCTCGGAGCGGTGATGGTGCTTCTGCAGCGACAGCTTCTTGCCCGGCGTCACGAAGATGCGCTTCACCTGGAAGCGGTCGCCGTTGAGGATCGACGTATAGCCGCCCCACGGACGGTAGGAGGTCGGGTGCGTCTCGGTCAGCTTGGCGGTCTTCGGCAGCGCTGCCAGCGCCTTTACGATATCGCCGACGCTCTGGCTGTCCTGCAGGCGGCCGACATAGACCGCGTCCTCGCTGGCGACGACGGCAATGTCGTCCATGCCCTGTACCGCGAGATGTACGCCATGGGTCATGACCAGGGAATTGCGGCTGTTCATCAGCGTCGTGTTGGTGGTGGTGACGTTGCCGTTTTCGTCACGCTTGCCGGATTTCCAGACGCTGTCCCAGCTGCCGAGATCCGACCACTTGAACGGCGAGGGGACGACGGCGGCATTTGCCGTCTTTTCCATGATCGCATAGTCGATCGAGATGTTCGGCGCCTTGGCGAAGGTCTGCGCATCGAGGCGGATGAAGTCGAGGTCGCGCACCGATTTGGCAACCGCATTCTCGGCGGCCTGCTGGGCTTCCGGCGCATGATCGCGCATTTCGGATATCAGTGCCGAGACCTGGAACATGAACATGCCGGAGTTCCAGTAGAAACCACCGGCGGCGAGCATCTCCTCGGCCTTGGCAAGCGGTGGCTTCTCGATGAAGCGCCTGACGCCGAGCGCGCCGGTCGCAAGCTTTTCGCCGCCTTCGATATAGCCGTAGCCTGTTGCCGGCTCGGACGGCTCGATGCCGAAGGTCACCAGCTTGCCCTTGGCGGCCGTCGCCTGTGCGGCGCGGACGCTGTCGAAATAGCTCTGGTCGGCGACGATCTCGTAGTCGGAGCCGAGCACGTGCATCAGGGTGTCCTTGCCGAAGAGATCGGCAATCAGCACGGCAGCGGCGGCAACGGCGGGAGCCGTGTTGCGGGCCGACGGTTCGAGCAGGATCGCCTTGAGCTCATGGCCGAGCTCGCGGGCCTGTTCGGCCACCAGGAAGCGGAATTCCTCGTTGGTCAGAACGACGGGCGCCTCGTAGAGGGCCGGGTCGGAGACGCGGGCCAGCGTTTCCTGAAACAGCGTCCGGTCGCCGATGAACTGGATAAACTGCTTGGGCGCCGTTGCGCGCGACAGCGGCCATAGGCGCGTGCCCTTGCCGCCGGCCATGATCACGGGAACGATCTTCTGCGTCATTTCGGTGTTTCCTCGCGGTCGTAAATCTTGATCAATTGGCGTCGGCCCACTGCCGGATGCGGCTCAGACCGGCATCCAGAAGCGAGGCAGCCGCCGCTTCGTCTTTTGCTTCTACATAACAGCGCATTTCCGGTGCGTTACCGGAAGGCCGAAAGTGGATGATGCGCTCATCCTTAAGCGTTACCCTGAGGCCATCGATATCGCTTGTCCCGGCCGGTTCGCCGATCGGCTTCAGGAATTCGGCGAGATTGTCAGGCGATTGGCGCAGATAGGCCATCAGTTTTGCGCTGGTTTCGACCGGGAAATTCTCCAGACGGTCGGCGGCGGCAACCGGCAGCCCGAAGGACGCAGCGACCGCCGAAAGCGGCTTGCGTTGCGAGGCGGCGAGCGACAGCACCGCCAGCATCGGCAGGAAGCAGTCGCGCGTCGGCAGCGGCGCAAGTGTCACGCCGTTCAGCTGGAATTCCGATGCAGTCAGCGTTCCGCCATTGGCCTCGAAGCCGATCACGCGGTCCTTGCCCGCGGCGACGGCCTCCTGCATGCCGGAAATGACGAAGGGCGAGCCGACCCTGGTGCGGGTCACCGCGAAGCTTCCGGCGGTCTCGATGCCGGAGTTCGACGTGACCGGGGTGACGACTACGGCCGCATTCAGGACCTTCGCGGAGATGAGCCCGAGGAGGTCGCCGCGCAGCGGGGTGCCTGTTTCGTCGGCTACCAGCGGGCGGTCGGCGTCGCCATCGGCGGAGACGATGGCATCCAGCTTGTGGGTTGCAGCCCAGCCCCTGAGGAGCTCGATGGTCTCCGCCGAGACCGCTTCGGTATCGACGGGGATGAAGGTCTCGGAGCGGCCGAGCGGGACGGCATCGGCGCCGTAATGGACAAGCAGCTCGACCAGCATGTCGCGGGCGACGGTGCTGTGCTGGTAGACGCCGATCCTGAGACCAGCGAGAGCCTTCGTCGGCAGGATCGCGGCGTTGCGGGCAAAGAAGCCTTCGGCGCAGACGGCCGCGCGGTCGAGCGTGGCGGCGGTTGCCTGCGGCATCGCATAGGCGGCATCGAGCTTTGCGGCTCTCTCGGAGATCGCCGCCTCGTCGGCCTTGTCGATTTCGCCGTCGGCCCGGTAGAACTTGATGCCGTTGCGGTCGGCAGGGATATGTGAGCCGGTGATCATCAGGCTTGCGGCGTTCTGCTGAAGACCGTAGAGCGCCAATGCCGGTGTCGGAACGGTGCCGCAATCGGCGACACGGAAGCCGAGGGCGGCAAGGGCTGTGGCGCAGTTACCGGCGATCTCGGGACTGGAATCGCGAAAGTCACGGCCGAGCAGGATCAGGTCGCCGGTCCTGGCGCGTCCGCTTTCCAGGAGATAATGGCCGAAGGCCGCCGCGTAGAGAGCCGATGCCCTTCCCTTGAGATCGGCGGAGAGGCCGCGCAGTCCACTTGTTCCAAATTTCATTCTTGATAAGCCCTAGCCAGCGCTTGAATCCGTCGGCGATTATCAACACACTATCGGCACTTCGTAAATTTTGATCCGCAGGGATCACTAAATTACTTCGGAATTCCCTTTTCGAGCCACTTAGGTGCTCGTTCGGCAAGAACGGGATCGCAGATGAACGAACAGACCATTGCCCTTGAAGAGAGCTGGAAGACGGCGCTCGCTTCCGAATTCTCCAGCCCCTACATGCAGCAGCTGAAGCTCTTCCTGCAGGCGCAGAAGCAGGCCGGCAAGCACATCTTTCCGAAGGGATCGGAATATTTCCGGGCGCTCGACCTGACGCCGCTCGCGGATGTCAAGGTGGTCATCCTCGGGCAGGATCCCTATCACGGCCTCGGCCAGGCCCACGGGCTCTGCTTCAGCGTGCGCCCCGGCGTCCGTATCCCGCCATCGCTCGTCAACATCTACAAGGAAATGGAAAGCGATATCGGCGTCGAGCGCGCCCGTCATGGTTTTCTCGAACATTGGGCGAAGCAGGGCGTGCTGCTCTTGAACAGCGTGCTGACCGTCGAGGAATCGCAGGCGGCGTCGCATCAGGGCAAGGGCTGGGAGCAGTTCACCGACGCCGTGATCCGCAGGGTCAACGACGAATGCCAGCATGTGGTGTTCATCCTCTGGGGATCCTATGCGCAGCGCAAGGCGGCTTTCGTCGATACGTCACGGCATCTGGTGCTGAAGGCGCCGCATCCGTCGCCGCTTTCGGCGCATAATGGCTTTTTCGGCAGCAAACCGTTTTCCAGGACCAACGCCTATCTGCAATCGCACGGCCGGGCGCCGATCGACTGGGCGCTGCCGCCAAACCCGCAGGATGGCTAGATTTTCTGAACGCGCATTGTTTGTCGTTCAATAAAAGAAGACAATGCGTGTCGATCTCGAGGGCTATTCCCGCAAGCCTGGAAGGATCATCTATGACCCATCGAAAGCCTGCGGATGCGGGCGAGAAAGGGGTTTTCCATGCTGAACCAGATCAAGGGCCTGCACCACGTCACGTCGATGGCGGAGGACGCCCGCACCAACAACCAGTTCTTCACCAACGCGCTCGGCCTGCGCCGGGTCAAGAAGACCGTCAATTTCGACGCGCCCGATGTCTATCACCTCTACTATGGTGACGAGACCGGTGCGCCGGGCACGATCATGACCTACTTCCCGTTCCCGAAGATGCCGAAGGGCCGCCCGGGCACCGGTGAAGTCGGAACCACTGTATTCTCCGTCCCGGAAGGCTCGATCGGCTTCTGGAGCGACCGCCTGACGAAACTTGGTGCCGACGGCCTGAAGACCGAAGAGACATTCGGTGAGAAGCGCCTGAACTTTGCCGGTCCCGATGGTGACGGCTTCGCACTTGTCGAGGTCAAGGACGATGCCCGCCAGCCCTGGACGCATGGCGGTATTTCCGAAGACCATGCCATCCGCGGCTTCCACTCGGTCGCCATGCGCCTTCGCGACGACGGTGCGACGTCCGAACTGCTGACGTTCATGGGCTACGACGTTCAGGACGAGAAGGACGGCGTCAAGCGGCTGATCATGCCCGGCGGCAACGGCGCGCATCTGATCGATCTGGAGACGATGCCGAGCATCAACCGGGCTCTGCCGGGTGCCGGTTCCGTCCACCATGTGGCCTTCGCCGTCGAGAACCGCGAAAAGCAGCTCGAAGTGCGCAAGGCGCTGATGGATACCGGATATCAGGTGACGCCCGTCATCGACCGAGATTACTTCTGGGCGATCTATTTCCGTACGCCGGGCGGCGTGCTGTTCGAGATCGCCACCAACGAACCCGGCTTCGACCGCGACGAGGATACCGCTCATCTCGGCGAGGCGCTGAAGCTGCCTGAGCAACACGCGCATCTGCGTGACCTGATCGAGCAGCATCTGCCGCCGCTCGAAGCCTAACGGGAGAACGCAAATGGCTGATACTTCATATGTGCACCGGCTGCATGCCGGTGCACCCGGAAAGCCTGTTCTCTTCGTGCTGCACGGCACGGGGGGCGACGAGAACCAGTTCTTCGAATTCGGGCGGCGCCTGCTGCCCGAAGCGACGATCGTCTCGCCGCGCGGCGATGTGTCCGAATATGGTGCTGCCCGTTTCTTCAAGCGCACCGGCGAGGGCGTCTACGATATGGACGACCTTGCGCGGGCGACAGAGAAGATGGCCGCCTATGTCGAGGATCTGGCCGTCGAGCACGGCGCCTCTGAGATCCTCGGCCTCGGCTTCTCGAACGGTGCCAACATTCTTGCCAATGTGCTGATCGAGAAGGGCCTCTTCGATGCCTCGGTGCTGATGCATCCGCTGATCCCGTTTGCGCCGAAGCCCAATCCGGAGCTTGCCGGGCGCCGGGTGCTGATCACTGCCGGTCAGCGCGACCCGATCTGCCCGGTGCCGTTGACGGAGGCGCTTGCGGCCTATTTCGAGACCGGGAAGGCCAAAGTGAAGACGGAATGGCATCCCGGCGGCCACGATATCCGGCCGAACGAGATCGACGCTATCAGGACGTTCTTCGAGCCGTATTTCTAAGGCTCTAGCGAAAATAGGGCGGCCGCTTTTCCAAAGGCGGCTGCTCGGGCATTTCGAGCCAGCGGGCGGCCGAGAAATAGGCCCGGGTGCGGATCTGCGGGCCGGGTGCGGCCTTGATGGCGATGATGAAGTTGAAGCTGTTGTCGCTCGCCGTTTCGCGCGCGAAGCTGATGCTGGCGCCGAAACTCTCCTCTTTCACATCCCGCAGGTCGCGGATCGCCGCCAGCATGGTGGAGAAGTCCTGCCAGTGCGGTTCGGCAAGCAGTGTTTCGAAAATGCGCATCGCTGCCGGATCTAGCTTACCTTCAGTATCGGTTTGCGGGCCGAGCAACTTGGCGCGCATATTGGAGATCGCCCCGTCGCGGTCGCCGCGGATGATGACGAAGATGGAGCTCAGCGGCTTTTCGGCGTCCTGCTTGTACACCCGTTGGAACGTGCATTCGAACGTGCTGCTGCTCATGGCGGCGGCGCGCCACGGCGTCGTCTCGATGCCGGCCTTGCGCAGCGCGTCGCAGATCGCCGGCCCGGTCGTCCACCATGTGCGGAAAAACGCAGCCGAGAGGTCCTCGCGCGGCGTCTCGATCAGCCGCGGATCATGCTCGATGAGCGACAGCACGGGTTTTGCCGCCGGACGTGGTCTCGGCGGCGGCGGAGAGGTGCGCGGCAGTGCCGCCACCGGCCTGGCCGGCTCGAGCAGGAACCCCAGCCGATCCGCGAGGTCGCGCAGATGCCGCCCGCCATTCGACAACAGAACCGTACCGCCTATCACCGAGAGGGAGAGCGCGAGCATCAGCCACAGCACCGGGCCGCGCCGCCGGTTTGCCGGCGGGGTCTTCATGCCCTGGCTCGTCGTTTCGCTTGCCAACGTCGTGTCCAAACCTGATGCGGCGCATCTTGGGCGTGTAGAGCGCGTCTCGTATTTCAAACATAAAACGAAATGGCTAAGGAAAATAACGAAAATTCTACTGAGGCCATACAGGGCTATTCAAAAAATCCGGTAAAGCATTCTGCGATCACGAAAACGCGCTTCTTTCTGAAGCCGGCCGCTTCCGATTTGTTAAGTAATTTTCTTGAGATTGTTACAGCGTTGTTTCATGATAATTGCGATATGAAGCTCTTCGTGTCGTAAGAACGGCGATCGATGCTTGATCGTTTCGGCCATGAACATGTTTCTTCGTATGAGGCGGGGATATCGGGAAAGCTAGGATCTGGCTTTTCTTCATATTGCGCTTTGCGGTTTTGCGGCAGAGTTGGTTAGGGACGTTGCATGAATTCGCAGTTTGCGGTTCGGCCCATGCGGCCGGGCGAGTTAGAGCTTGTGCTCGAATGGGCCCGTCAGGAAGGCTGGAATCCCGGCCTCGACGATTCTCTCGCCTTTCATGGTGCCGATCCTTCCGGCTTTTTCGTCGGCGCCCTCGGTGAAGTTCCCGTCGGCTCGATCTCGATGGTCAAATACGGCGATGAATTTGCCTTTCTGGGGCTCTACATCGTCCATCCCGATTTTCGTGGCAAAGGCTATGGCAGGGCGATCTGGAACGCCGGCATGGCTTCGGCCGAGGGCCGGGTGATCGGCCTCGACGGCGTCGAGGCGCAACAGCAGAATTACCGCAAGGCGGGCTTCGAGCCTGCCTACAAGACGATCCGCTTCGGCGGCATCGCCAAGCCCCCGGCGCCGTCCGCCTTGCTCGTGCAGGCCGTGACCGACAAGACCGACGGCATTGCCCGTTACGACGCCACGATCTTCCCGGCGCCGCGACCCGAATTCGTCAGCGCCTGGTGTACCGGCCGCAGGGACCGCAAGAGCGCCGTCGTGCGCAAGAGCGGCAAGATCAGGGGCTACGGCACGATCCGCCGCTGCTACGAGGGCTACAAGATCGGCCCGCTGTTTGCCGCCGATGCCGAGACGGCCGCCGCGCTGATGGCGCAGCTGATCCCGGAAGCCAAGGGCGCGCAGGTCTTCATCGACGTGCCCGAGGACAACAAGGACGGTCTTGCGCTGGCGGAAAGCGTCGGTCTTGTGCCCGTCTTCGAGACGATGCGCATGTATCGCGGCAAGGCGCCCTCGATCACGCTCAAGAATGTCTACGGCGTGACGACGCTGGAACTCGGCTAGGACTGCTCGACGGAGGCGGGTACCGCCGGCGCCGCGTCTTTCGGCCGGCCCTTCTCGGCGATCGCGATGCCGCCGAGCGTTAGGGCGAGCGCGACCATGTGGAAGGTCTGCAGCTCTTCGTTCAGCAGCAGCACCGACAGCAGGGTACCGAAAACCGGCACCAGATTGATGAACAGCCCGGCACGGTTGGCGCCGATCGTCTCGACGCCCTTGATATACAGGCTCTGCGCCAGCAGCGAGGCGAAGATCGCGGTGTAGAAGGCGATCACCCAGCCATTCGCATCGGGTACCTGGATATTGCCTTTCGAACCTTCCCAGATCAGCAGCGGTACCGAGGTCAACGCAGCGGCGAGCGCCGGGATCGCCATCAGCGTGCGCCAGTCGACCGGCGGCTTCCAGCGCAGGAAGATCGTGTAGACGGAATAGGCGACGACGGAGATCAGCATCAGCGCATCGCCGCGGTTGAGGCTGAGCTGCAGGAGCGTGGCGAAATCGCCGTGAGCGGCGGTCAGCGCCACGCCGACGAGCGTCATGCCGAAGCCGGCAAATTCCGCCAGCGAGACGCTGGTGCGGAAAAAGGCGAAGTTCAGCAGGAAGATCAGCATCGGAATGCCGGCCTGCTCGATCGCCACGTTGATCGCCGTCGTATACTGCACGGCCGAGTAAAGCATGGCGTTGAAGGTCGTGTAGCCGATGATGCCGTAGAAGAAGAGCAGCGGCAGGTTCTTGCGCACCAGCGGCCAGTCACGCTTGAGGTAGGGCACGGAGACGGCGGCGATCAGTACGGTGGCCAGCGTCCAGCGCAGCAGCGTCAGCATCATCGGGCTCACATGCCCCAGCGCCAGCTTGCCGGCCACGGCATTGCCGCCCCAGCACAGCGTTGCGATGACGAGGCAAATATAGGCCGTGATCTGCACGATGATTCTTTCCGTATGCGGCAAAGCTGGGGAGGAAGGCGTGAACCGGAAAGGCAATAGCCCGCGACAGGCTGTTTTGTCACGCAAAAAGCCCAATTCACCGCGATAACAGGGTCGCTTTCCAAAAAACAAACCTTTATAGATGCGCGGGTTTGAGCAGGGCGCGGATAATCCGCCGGTAACAGGAAGAGTTGAATGACGAACGTAGTCGTGGTCGGTTCCCAGTGGGGTGACGAAGGCAAGGGCAAGATTGTCGATTGGCTTTCGGAACGTGCGGATGTGATCGTCCGCTATCAGGGCGGCCACAATGCAGGTCATACGCTCGTCATCGATGGCGTCAGCTACAAGCTGGCGCTGCTGCCGTCGGGCCTGGTCCGCGGCAAGCTCAGCGTCATCGGCAACGGCGTCGTCGTCGATCCGCATCATTTCGTCGCCGAAGTCGAGAAGCTGCGCGCCCAGGGCGTCAACGTGACCCCTGAAGTGCTGCGCATCGCCGACAACGCGCCGCTGATCCTGTCGCTGCACCGCGACCTCGACGGTTTCCGCGAGGACGCCGCGTCGAACAGCGGCACCAAGATCGGCACCACGCGCCGTGGCATCGGCCCGGCCTATGAAGACAAGGTCGGCCGCCGCGCCATCCGCGCCATCGACCTTGCCGACAAGGAAGCGCTGCCGGCCAAGATCGACCGCCTGCTGACGCATCACAACGCGCTGCGCCGCGGTCTCGGCCTGCCGGAAATTTCGGTGGAATCGCTGGAGAAGGAACTGGCCGACGTTGCCGATCAGGTCCTGCCCTATGTCGACCAGGTCTGGCGCATCCTCGACGACCAGCGCAAGGCCGGCGCCCGCATCCTGTTCGAAGGCGCGCAGGGCGCGCTGCTCGACAACGACCACGGCACCTATCCCTATGTGACCTCGTCCAATACCGTTGCCGGTCAGGCCGCCGCCGGCTCTGGCCTCGGCCCGACGGCGATCGGCTATGTTCTCGGCATCACCAAGGCCTACACGACGCGCGTCGGCGAAGGCCCGTTCCCCTGCGAGCTGCATGACGAGATCGGCAAGCACCTGTCGACCGTCGGCCGCGAAGTCGGCGTCAATACCGGCCGTCCGCGCCGCTGCGGCTGGTTCGATTCGGTTCTGGTGCGCCAGACGGTGAAGACCTCCGGCATCACCGGCATCGCGCTGACCAAGCTCGACGTTCTCGACGGTCTCGACGAACTGAAGATCTGCGTCGCCTACAAGCTTGACGGGAAGGAAATCGATTATCTTCCGGCAAGCCAGGCCGCCCAGGCTCGTGTCGAACCCGTCTACATCACGCTCGAGGGCTGGAAGGAATCGACGGTCGGCGCCCGCAGCTGGGCCGATCTTCCGGCACAGGCGATCAAATATGTACGCCAGGTCGAGGAACTGATCGGCGCGCCGGTGGCGCTGTTGTCCACAAGCCCTGAGCGAGATGACACCATACTTGTGACCGATCCCTTTGAGGATTAATGTCGCGGGTCATACCGATTTGGCCCGTGCTTCAAAGCCGGGCCTTTTGAGAAAGTACGAATGGCGGATTTTATTGCAGTCATCCGGCGGGCCGTTGACGGTCTGACCGAAAATACGCCCGAGATGCGGGTGAAGGTTTACGAGCGTGCCCGCGGCGCAGTGCAGCGGCAGCTCGAAAACATGAAGCCGCGTCCGCCGGAAGCGATGCTGCAACGGCAGCTTGAAAAGCTGGATGCCGCCATTCGCGAAGTCGAGGCCGAACATGCCGAGGCGCTGCCCGACGAGGCGGCCGTCGCCGCCGAGGCCTTGCCCGAGCCGTATCACGAAGAGCCCGCCGCTCCGGCTGAAGAGCCGGCGTCTCCCGTCGAGGAGCATGCCGTCGAAGCGGCTGCCCAGCCGGTTGAACAGGCTGTTCCCGAAGAAGAGCCGGTCCACGAAGAGCCGGTCGCCGTCGAACCGGCCTATGAAGAGCCGCAGGCCGTCTATCACGACGAGCCGGTGAATGCTGTCGCTCCCGAGGTTCATGCCGAGCCGGAAGTTCACGCTGCGCCTGACGTTCACGTTGAGCCTGAAGTCCAGGCCGAAGAGCAGGCGCCTTGGCAGCAGCCCGCCGCGGATGCGCCGGCAGTCGCCTGGCAGGCTCCCGAGCACGAAGAGCCTGCCCAGCCTGAGCAATACGCTGCCGAGCCGGCCGTCTATGAAGAGCCCGTCGTTGAACCGGAGCCGGTCGAGGCCGTCGAGCCGGTACGGACAAGCGAGTACAATCCCGCCAACCGGCTGGTAGAGCCCTTCGCCTCGTTCGAAAAGCCGCGCGAATTCGTCGAGCAGACGCAGGAAGAGCCGCTGCAGAGCGAAGCCGCCGCGCGTTTCGATCCTGTCTGGAACGAGCCCGTCGCCGAAACGCCGGCCGAGCCGCCGAAGGATGCCGAAACGGTCTGGGCGGACCATGAACTGCACAATTTCTCTGGTCTCGCACCGGCCGCCGCGCCCGATGCCGGTGCGCGCGCCTTCGAGGAAGCGCTGTCCGGCCTGCAGGCGTCGCCCGATACGGCGAAGATGCCGGCTGCCAATGAGGGGTTCTCCTGGGAAGCCGCAGCCTTTGATGATCTCCCGGCAATCGATGCGCCGAAGAAGGCCGCCAGCCCGCAACCGCGCGCCGACGATTCCGATCTGTTTTCCGAAGTGCATGGCAACAAGCCGCAGCAGCCCGCAGCCGATGTGCCGGGCAGCGAGTGGAAGGAAGCCGAATCACTGCGCGGTTACGGCCGTCGCGGTTCGGTCGCCACCGACGATGACGACGCGGCTCCGGTTGCCGATATCGATCAGGCCGTCGCTGCCAAGCTGCAGAACAAGAATTTCCGCATGGAACCGAAGCGCCGCCGCTTCGGCATCGGACGCATTCTGGGCATTGTCGTGGTGCTCGCCGCCCTCGGCGGCGCAGGCTATGCGGCCTGGCTCAACCGCGACGAGCTGAACGCCATGGTCAACGGCCTGATCAGCTCGGCGCCGAAGACGGCCGAGACGACTGCGCCTGCGGCCAGCACGACCCCGTCGACGACGACGCCTCCTGCATCGGGAACGACCGCACCGGCCGCCAATGGCAGCTCGGCCACGCCTGCCGCCGATGCCAACAAGCAGGTCGCTTCGCTGGACGACGGCTCGTCGGTCTCCAACAAGTTCAATCAGCGCCTGATGCCCGACGGCACCGAAACCGATGCCGGCCCGGCCATCGCCGCCGCAACGCCGACCGCCGAGGGCAAGTCCGTGGCGCAGCAGAGCGTTGCGTCCTCAGCGCCGGCTCAGGCTCCCTCGCAGCCGGCCAGCCAGCCGGACCCGGCCGCTGCTCAGCAGCCCGCTTCGGGCGATGGCGCCTCCGCGCAACCGCAGGTCACCGCGCCGCTCGGCGCTTCGGAAAAGATGTTCCTCTATGAAGAGCGCATCGGCCAGAGCTCGCCGACGGCGATCCAGGGCTCGGTCGCCTGGAGCCTGCAGCACGAGAAGGATGCCAACGGCAAGGACGTCGCGACCGTTCAGGGGACCATCACGGTTCCCGAGCGCAATCTCTCGGCTCTCGTGACCTTCAAGCGCAACGCCGATCCGTCGCTGCCGGCCAGCCATCTGGTCGAGATCGTCTTCTCGCTGCCGCCGAATTTCGAAGGCGGCAAGATCGACAGCGTCCAGCGCATCTCGATGAAGCGCACGGAACAGGATCGCGGCGACGCGCTGATCGCGGTACCCGCCAAGATCACTGACGACTTCCACATGATCGCGCTCAACGACTATCCGGATGCCCGCAAGTCGAACCTCGACCTGCTCGCCACCCGTGACTGGATCGATATCCCTGTCACCTACCGCAACGGCCGCCGCGCCCTGATCACCATGCAGAAGGGATCGACCGGCGCCCAGGCGTTCACCACGGCGATCCGCGACTGGAGCACGCTCGGCGACGTCAGCACCAGCCAGTAAGGCGAGGGTGTCAGGACTGAACAGATACCGGAAAGGGCAGGTCGCGAGACTTGCCCTTTTTCACGAGGTCGGCCCCTTCGTCGCAGGGCTCTCTGGATTTGGAGTTTGGACAAGATGACAGCTGCAAGCCGCCCGGATCTGAGCGATATAAACTTAGATGATTGGGTGGAGCGCAGGCTCCCCAGAGCATCGCGACCCTACACGCGTCTGGCGCGGCTGGATCGTCCCGTCGGCATATGGCTCACGCTTTTCCCCTGCTGGGCGGCGCTTATTCAGGCGTCGCACGGCTTTCCCGATATTCGGCAGCTGTTGATATTTTCGCTCGGTGCCTTGCTGATGAGAAGCGCAGGGTCCACCGTCAATGATATCGCCGATCGCAAGTTTGACGGCCATGTCGAGCGAACGCGCTTCCGGCCCCTCGCAAATGGCCAGCTTAGCATCCTGCAGGCACTGAGCTTTCTGGCGGTTCAGCTTGCGCTGGCGGCCTCGCTGCTGTTCTTCCTTTCGCCCTACACAAGGCTGGTGGCAATCTGTGTCGTTCCGCTCGTCTTCATCTATCCGTTCTGCAAGCGCTTCACGCACTGGCCACAGGCGGTTCTTGGCGCGGCGTTCAACTGGGGCATGCTGATGGCCTGGGCCGAGGTCTCTGGGCGCATTCCGCTTGGTGCGATCCTGATGTGGGGTGGGGCGATCGCATGGCAGATCGGCTACGACACGGTCTATGCCTATGTCGACGTTAAGGATGACACCCGGCTTGGGCTGAAGTCGACGGCGATCCTGTTCGGCCGGCATGGCAAGGTGATCATCGGCGGCTTCTACGGCGTTGCCGTCGGCGCATGGGCGGTTGGCGGCTGGCTGCTCGGGATGTCGCTGCCTTATATGCTCGGAGTTTTGGTTATCGCCGCCCACCTCGCATGGCAGACCAGGCGGATCGACCTTGTTCGCCCGGAGGTGAATTATCGGCTGTTCGTGGCGAATATCCTGACGGGCTTGTTGCTGGCGGGCGCGGCATTGCTGGGAACCCTGTAAACGGAAAGGGCGGGTCGTGAGACCCGCCCTTTGTCATTTGGGATCGGTTCGCCTTACGCGCTGGCTTCGACCACGCGCACGGCTTTGGCCATGTCCAGCGCTTCCTTGCGGACCGCGTCCTGGACCTTTTCAAAGGCACGGACTTCGATCTGCCGAACGCGCTCGCGGCTGATGTCGAACTCGGAGGACAGGTCCTCGAGCGTCACAGGATCTTCGGCGAGGCGGCGTGCCTCGAAGATGCGGCGTTCGCGGTCGTTCAGCACGCTCATTGCCTTGGACAGCATGCGGCGGCGGGTGTCGAGTTCGTCCTGCTCGATGAGCACGTCTTCCTGGCTGTCGTGATCGTCGACCAGCCAATCCTGCCACTGGCCGCTATCGCCCTCGGATGCCTTGATCGAGGCGTTGAGCGACGCGTCGCCGGACAGGCGGCGGTTCATCGATACGACCTCCTCCTCGGACACGTTGAGCTTGGTCGCGATCTCGGAGACGTGTTCCGGCTTCAGGTCGCCATCATCGATCGCCTGGAGGCGGCCCTTGAGGCGGCGCAGGTTGAAGAACAGACGCTTCTGGTTGGCGGTCGTGCCCATTTTCACGAGCGACCACGAACGCAGGATATATTCCTGGATCGAGGCCTTGATCCACCACATGGCATAGGTTGCCAGGCGGAAGCCGCGTTCCGGATCGAACTTCTTCACGGCCTGCATGAGGCCGACGTTACCTTCGGAGACGACTTCGCCGATCGGCAGGCCATAGCCGCGGTAGCCCATTGCGATCTTCGCAACGAGGCGCAGGTGGCTGGTGACGAGCTTGTGCGCAGCATCGCGGTCGCCATGTTCTGCATAGCGCTTGGCGAGCATGTATTCCTGCTGGGGTTCCAGCATCGGGAACTTGCGGATTTCGTCGAGATAACGGTTGAGACCGGCTTCGCCGGCAGTGATGGACGGCAAGGTATTTCGGGCCATGATGCACCCTCCTTATCTGAATTCCGGTTCCCGATGGAACGCGCCCCCGCGTTGGAAAAGGCAAACCGGGACGTGCGCCTCAAGCTAGAGCCCGCACTAAGTCCATATACAGATAAGTATGACCGAACAGGGGTTCAAGGCCGGCGGGGTCTTCACGAAGGCGTTATAGAGACGCCCCGCGAAGAGCCTCGACAAGCGCCATCATATCCTCAGGCAGCGGCGCCTCGAAGCGCATGATCTCGCCGGTCCGGGGATGCTCGAACTGCAGCATGTAGGCGTGGAGAGCCTGACGCTTGAAGCCGTTGACCACCTTGCGGGCATCATCGGGCAACAGGTTCGCCTTGGTCTTGAAGCCTCCGCCATAGACGGCGTCTCCCAGCAGCGGGTGGCCGATATGGGCCATGTGCACGCGGATCTGATGCGTGCGCCCGGTCTCCAGATGGCACTCGACGAGAGAGGCGAGCGACAGCGCGTTCGACGTCTCGTGAAAGCGCTCCAGCACCTCGTAATGGGTGATCGCCTCGTCGGCTTCCTGATTGCCGGGGCGCTTCACTTCACGGCGCGTGCGGTCGGCGGTGCCGCGGCCGAGCGGCGCGTCGATCGTGCCCTTCAGCGTCGGCGGCCGCCCCCAGACGATCGCCTGGTAAGCGCGCTCGAGCGGCATGGTCCTGCCGTGATCGGCAAATTGCAGCGACAGGTGGCGATGGGCGACGTCGTTCTTTGCCACGATCATCACGCCGGTCGTATCCTTGTCCAGGCGGTGGACGATGCCGGGACGCTTGACGCCGCCGATGCCGGAGAGGCTGTCACCGCAGTGATGGATGAGCGCGTTGACCAGCGTGCCCGTCCAATTGCCGGCGGCCGGATGGACAACGAGGCCCGACGGCTTGGAGATGACGATGACGTCGTCGTCCTCGAAGAGGATGTCGAGCGGGATGTCCTCGCCCTTGGGTTCGGGGTCTTCGGCCTCCGGCAAAAGGATTTCGTAGGTCTCGCCCGGGCGGACCTTTTTCTGCGGATCCGTGGCGGGAGCGCCGTTGACCGTCAGCATGCCGTCCTTGATCAAGACCTTCACGCGGCTGCGTGAAAATTCGGCGCCGAGCTGGGCCGTCAGCCAGGCATCGAGGCGGCCTTCGGCGCTCTCGTCTGCCGTCAGGACTTTCCTAATGCCGGATGCTTGTTTAAAGGGGTCGCTCAAGACGCTTCTTCTCCGAGGAATTCATAGGACGCCGTAATGACGAAAATCGAGATAGACGACCAGGAAGAAAAGCCCCTTGATCCGGCAATGGAAAATGTCCGGCGCAAGATGGTTCGCCTGCAGATCGTCTCGGGCGCCATCATGTTTGTGAGCCTTATGGCGGTCTTCGGCGCCGTTGTCTACAAGGTGACGCGGACGGAACCGGCAGGCAGCGCAGCGGTCTCCTCCAACGGCGTTCCCTCGGGTTCGCCGGTCAGCAGCACGGTGACGCTGCCGTCAGGCTTTGCGGTTCAGTCGACCTCGCTGTCGGGCAGCCAGATCCTGTTTTACGGCCAGGGCGCCGATGGCAAGCACCGCGCGATTGTCGTCGATACCAAGACGGGCCATACCGTCGCCGATATCGCCGTCGCCGGCAATTGAGCCATGGCGGCTGCTCCGGTCACGATCGTTGATCCCACGGATTTACGGATCGCGGAATTCCGCGACATCCGCGAGCGTGATCTGACCGGACGGCAGGGACGGTTCATCGCCGAGGGCACGGTCGTGCTGCGCATGCTGGCGCAGGCGCATCGCCGCGGCACGTTTGCCGCCGAGAAGATCCTGCTGCTCGCCAACCGCGCGGCGGGTGTCGCCGATATCCTCGCCGAATTTCCGGAGGATGTGCCCGTCTACATTGCCGACGCCGAGACGCTCGATGGCGTGGTCGGCTTTCATCTGCATCGCGGCGTGCTGGCGCTTGGCAGGAAGCGCGCGCCCGAGACAAGCCTGCTCGACCGGCTGCCGGAACAGGCGCTGGTGATCGCCGGATGCGGCCTTTCCAATCATGACAATGCCGGTTCGATGTTCCGCAATGCCGCAGCTTTCAAGGCCGACGCGATCTTTCTCGACGAGACCTCCTGCGATCCGCTCTATCGCAAGGCGTTGCGCGTATCCGTCGGCTCGGTGCTCAGCGTTCCCTATGAACGCAGCGGGACGGCGCTCGCGCTCCTGAGCAGCCTCGCGGAGCGCGGCTTCGATATCTGGACGCTGTCGCCGCGCGGAACCGTCGATATCCGCGACATCCCGGCCTCGCCACGCATGGCGCTTGTGGCGGGAACCGAGGGGGAGGGACTGCCGGCGGAAATCCTTGCGCGCTTCCGCAGCGCCCGTATCCCGCAATCCGAAGGGCTGGATAGCCTGAATGTTGCGACGGCGACGGGAATTGCGCTGTTTTCGATGGCCTCGGCTGCCCGGCGGATCTGAGGCTTACTTGTCTTCGCCGAGGATTGCCGCGGTGCGGCCTGCGAGATCGGCCCGTTCCCTGGGGGCTGCATCCGCCGTCTCGGGGAGCAGCTTGCGGATCGGTGACGCGCCGCCTTCCTTCATCGCCGTCAGCGCCACGACCTTGGCGGCAATCGCGGCAATCTCTTCACGCAGTTCGTTATCCTTGCCGGTGCTGGTCTTCGCCTTCAGGATGCGCTCGGAGACATCGGCGCTGCGGGCACGCACGTCGTCGGCAAGGCTTGCCGCAGTAGCGGCGGGATCGATGCCTTCTTCGGCTTCTTCCGATGACGGATCGGGCAGCGCGTTCAGCAGCGAGCCGGAAATCCCGGCTTCGCGCATCGCCCGGCCGGCCTTGCGCAGTTCCGAATTGGCGCCCTTCAGCTGATCCTTCAGCTTGGCGATTTCCTGCTGGCGGCGGGTGAGCAGCGTATCCTTGTCGGTCGCCGCAGCAACTTCGCGCGCCGCCTTGTCCTCCAGCCGGATGACCATGTGTTCCTGCTGGGTCAGCTTCTGCTCGGCATCCTTGGCGCGCTTCTGCAGCAAGTTGACGTCCTGACGCAGGGTGTCGCGCTCGTCGCGCAGCGCATTGGCGCGGAACTTGACGCTCTCGATCTCGGTTTCGCGCGCCGCCATGTCGATCCTCAGATTGTCCGACTGTTCGGCGAGCCGGTTCAGCCGGATGCGCAAGGTTTCCAGTTCGCCTTCCTTCTGCGCGCTCGACTGCTCGGCGATATGAAGGCTGGTTTTCAGCTGGCTGATATAGTTCTCGTCCTTGCGCAGATGCGAGCGAAGTTCGGCGGCCTCGACGTTCAGATCGTTGATCTGGCCCTGCAGGGTGCTGATCTCGGCGGCAAGCCGGCCGGCATCGAGCGCCAGCGAATCGTGCTTGAGCTGCAGCGACAGCGATTTTTCGCGCTCGCGGGCGAGATCCTGGGTGGTGCGGGCATTGTCGGCGGCGTAGAGGGCGCGGACCATATCCTTCTGGGCGCGCACTTCCTGCGGGCTCAGCGGCATCGTCGCCTTCATCCGGTTTTCCGTATACCAGACGATACGACGGTGGATGGCAGGGGAAACCAGGAAGACCAGGAAGGCCGCTGTCAGAAAACCCAGCCCGAATAGAAGTGCATATTCGATCACGGCGCGGTCAATGCTTCCAGAAAGTGATTTGCTACGCGCCAATGATTACGCACGCGGGATGCGCGCGGCAAGTGGCGGATGGGTGACGGCGGGCAAGAATCCCGCCGTCATCGGTCGATCAGAAGGGATTCCAGGTCGGACCGGGAGTGATCTTCAGGTAGCCGACATTGACGCCGAGACGGGCGCCGACGCCGGTGCGGATCGGCACGACGAGGACGTTGTTGTTCTTCAGCAGCGTCATGCCGAAGCCGGCGATGACAAAGGCCTGGCCGCTGACGCCGCCGAAGCGGGCATAGATGCTGTCGATCGAGGGGAGGTCGTAGACCAGCATCATGACGCGGGTGCCCTGGCCGCCGTAATCGAGGCCGAGCGACGGACCCTGCCAATAAAGCGGATGCTCGCCGGCATTCTTGGTGTTCAGCTGTCCTTCGCCGTAGGTCAGGCCGGCGATGAAGGCGCCGGAGCCTTCCTGGCCGAGGACGTAGCCGTTCGGCAGGCCGTATTTCTGGAAGGCGGCTTCGACCACCTTGGCGAGGCCGCCGCTGGTGGAGCCAAAGAAGGAATGGCCGGCGTCGACGATCTCCTGCACCGTGTACTGGCTGCTGTTGGCCTGCTGGGCCGCAGCCTGCTGCGTGGAGAGCATGAATGCAGAAATGGTCAATGCGACAAGGAGCCGGCAGAAGCCCATAAATCTTCCTAGGGATTGAAGGTGCATGGTGTCATCCGTTCATCATGGTCGGTTCGATGAGCCGTTTCCGGCAATTGACACATTTTGCCGCGACTGCCTTAACAATCGGTTAAGTATTAATTCCAGATTAACCAATGAAATCAGAGACGGCCCGTTTGCAACGCGGCGATCTCCAGTCGTCGATGTATTATATTCGGGGAAAGACAGCGCTCAGGCGGGATGGCTGTTATGCTGACCGGTGATATCAACATCGGAACGAACCCAGCATCGGTTCTTCAGCGCGCCGGAGGACACAACATGCATTGGGCAAGGCCTTTGTCTTCCGAGGGGACCGCCCTGCTCAACTTGACGAAAACGTCATTCTGACCTACATCATTGTGAACCTGACAAAGGAGATGCGCCATGCGTGGACCAGGCCCGATCAAGATCTAAAGCTAGTATACGCATTCTTTCGCGCAAGTCAGCGTCGGTCATTTTGGCCGGCGTTTTTCGTTTCTTGCGCCGCAGTTTGTATGCTGGATACGACCTCTCCATTTCAGCGAGTATCGATTGGCCGATTGCCGCGCATTCAAAAGCAAACTCCACGATGTCGTCTATGACAGACGCTCTGCCGTCGGGCGAGATCGTTCGATAGCTCGGCAGGTAAACGCCCTGTATCTCAGTTCCGATCTTCTCCATCACACCGTAGAATGTCACGACATCGGCGATGTAGTCGTCCCCCGCGTGATGCAGCAGGTTGATCTGGCTCTTATAGACGTCCTTATGTCGTTGGTCCGTGATGTGGGGAATGAAATCCGGATTTTCCCTTATCTTCCTTGTGACTTCTCCTAGAGACGCCGACAGGAGTATAAAAGACTCCATATCGTGCGTATTGAAATCGACTTCAGCATAGAGAGCCCTGATAAACTTTTCTTTCTCATCGGCACGCTTGCGGCGCTCTTCCATCTCCGATCGCCATTCTTTAGCGATCCACAACATGGTGGTGACGCCTACGGTCAAGGCCGCAGCGAGAAGTGGCGGTCCAAGCCATGCAGAGGTTGTTGAAGGGTCCACCGAGGCCATGTTTTCACTCATTGGTTGCGGTTTGTTCGAAGAGGTGTATTTGTTCGGCAGGCAGTGTCAATAGCGGTATGTCTCGGGAACTGCGGTGTCCGGACAATACGGGTGCCGCGGCGTGCCTCATCGCCAGTAGGGCGCTTCAGCCAGGCATCGCCGTAACGGTTTCTAGGCCGGTTCCTTGTGGGGGAGCAACAGAACGTCCTTCCGCTAAAAATAGCGTCGTGACGACTGTCTTAACAATCGGTTTACCAAATATGGTGTCATTATGGCGCCAAGTACGGGCGCAAACTTCGTGCAATTTTGATCAGACAAGATATGGCGAGTGAAGTGAACGCCATCAGGAGACGATGATGTCCAAGAACCCCAATCTGACTTTGACCGGCCCGGACCTGGCTGCTCTGCTCTGCAGCCGCGTTTGCCACGATGTCATCTCGCCTGTCGGCGCCATCAATAACGGCCTGGAACTGCTCGACGAGGGCGGTGCCGATGCCGATGCCATGGACCTGATCCGTACCAGCGCCCTCAACGCCTCCGTCCGCCTGAAATTCGCCCGTCTCGCCTTCGGCGCCTCCGGCTCCGTCGGCGCGTCGATCGATACCGGCGAGGCCGAGCGTGCCGCCAAGGATTTCGCCGCAGCCGAAAAGAAGACCGAGGTCACCTGGACCGGTCCGCGCGCCATCGTCGCCAAGAACCGGGTAAAGCTGCTGCTCAACCTCTTCCTCGTTGCCTATTCTTCGATCCCGCGCGGCGGCTCGATCGAAATCACGCTGGAAAATCCGGAATATGACGCGAAGTTCAAGCTTGTCGCCAAGGGCAAGCTGATGCGCATGCCGCCGAAATTCGTCGAGATCGCTTCCGGTCAGATCGAGGAAGCCGTCGACGCTCACTCGATCCAGCCCTATTACGCTGTGCTGCTCGCCGAGGAATGCGGCATGCAGCTCGGCCATTCGGCAACCGGCGAAGAGATTATTTTTACAGCCGAAACCGTTGCGGCCTAACGTTACGGTTGCATGAGAGCGGTTTGTCTCTTTCCCGGTAAGACTTCCTTAGCCTAATCGACCTATCCTTTCGGGCTGAGGAAGCGCCACCGGGACAGAAGTGGGGCGAAGGAGCAGTCATGCAGCGTTTCATGATCACCGACAGTTCGGACGTCGTTCGCAAGGTCGGCAAGCGTATTCTGTCCGAACTGGATTTCCTGGTCAGTGAAGCGTCGAACGCTTCTGAAGCGCTCTCGGCGTGCCAGACCGAACTTCCCGACTATCTGATTGTCGATTCCGGCATCGAAGGCGCGCTGGAGCTGATCGCGACGATCCGCACCATGAATGGCGGCAAGGATGTGAAGATCTATTACTGCGTCATCGAAGCGGATCTGAAGAAGTTGATGGCCGGCAAGCGGGCAGGGGCGACCGACTTCCTGCTGAAGCCCTTCGACCGCAAGATTCTGACCGCCGTCTTCGGCAACCGGGCGATCGCCGCCTAATTCTTTTTCATTTCAAGTTCCTACGTCATGCCCGGGCCGGTCCCGGGCATTTTTGCGCGTGCCCATGCTGCAGCGGATCACCATCTCGTGCATGCACAAACAAAAAAATCCCGCCGGAAGGGCGGGATTTCTGAATTGGTAAAGGGGTTCGGTATCAGGCGCTTTCGGCGTATTCGGCGCCATCCGGCTCGCGCAGCACGTAGCCGCGGCCCCAGACGGTTTCGATGTAGTTCGCGCCGCCGGCAGCATTCGCGAGCTTCTTGCGCAGCTTGCAGATGAAGACGTCGATGATCTTGAGTTCGGGCTCGTCCATGCCGCCGTAAAGGTGGTTCAGGAACATTTCCTTGGTGAGGGTCGTGCCCTTGCGGAGCGAGAGAAGCTCCAGCATCTGGTATTCCTTGCCGGTCAGGTGAACGCGCTGGCCACCAACTTCGACTGTCTTGGCGTCGAGGTTGACGATCAGCTCGCCGGTCATGATGACCGACTGGGCGTGACCCTTCGAACGGCGGACGATCGCATGGATGCGGGCGACCAGCTCGTCCTTGTGGAACGGCTTGGTCATGTAGTCGTCGGCACCGAAGCCGAGACCGCGGACCTTGTCTTCGATGCCGGCCATACCCGAGAGGATAAGGATCGGTGTCTTGACCTTGGACAGGCGGAGAGTGCGGAGCACTTCATATCCGGACATGTCGGGAAGGTTCAAATCGAGAAGGATGATGTCGTAATCGTACAGTTTGCCGAGATCGACGCCTTCTTCACCAAGGTCGGTGGTGTAGACGTTAAAGCTCTCGGATTTGAGCATCAGTTCGATGCTCTGCGCTGTCGCGCTGTCGTCTTCAATCAGTAGTACCCGCATTATTATCCCCTTTACCGCCGCCGAAAGGTGGTCTGGCCCCCTACGCGATACCGAAATATGTCACTGCGTGATTTGGAAGCTGCCACGAAATGGTTAACAAATTCTATTCCACTCTGGCAAGAGGTAATGAATTTATTAAATATTTTGTCCATTCCGCTGTTTTCCAACGAGAATCCGCAAAGCCAAATCCTTAACTTTTACATTAAGAACGGCCGCTAAGCGATTCATTCGACTCAGCAATGAAAAGGTTTCGGAAATCGCGTAGTGATGTTTACCGAGCCTTAAATCATCGGGCCTATCATTAACGATGCCCGTAAACGAAAGGTTACCAGCGGTAGGTTTTTGTTAATACCGACGGAAATTTTTTGGGGCAGACCGTCTCAAAGCGGTGCGCAAGGGGCAGTTTAGTAAAAGCCGGGATCTCGCATCACTGGAGTAATGCGTATGAAGTCGCGTGAGAGCCTAGTTCGTCTGAAGGAATTTCAGGTGAACGAAAAACGACGTCAGCTGCAGCAGTTGCAGATGATGATGTCGGAATTCGACCGGATGACGAAGGATCTGGAGAGCCAGATCGTCGTCGAAGAGAAGAAGTCCGGCATTTCCGATCCGAATCACTTCGCCTACCCGACCTTCGCCAAGGCCGCTCGTCAGCGCGCCGACAATCTTCAGGTTTCGATCAAGGAACTGAAGATGCAGGAAGAAGCTCTGGAACAGGCGCTCGAGGAGATGCAGGCAGAATATGCCCGCGCAGCCGCCCTCGAGGAGCGTGACGGCGCGATTCGCGCCCGGGCGTAATCAAACTGGCGATGGATGCCGTCACCGGCGTCCTGGGGAATCGCCGAAGAAAAAGCCACGTATGATGGGCCTCCGTCCGTCATACGTGGCTTTTGGTGTTTTTTCGGCTCTCAGTTCACCACATCGCGCCATTCGTCATGGCGCTGGGACTGTGCCTTGAAGAAGGGGCAGAGCGCGAAGATCTTCCAGCCGCCCTTGCGTGCCTCTTCGACCGCGTGCAGTGCCAGCGCCTGGCCGACGCCCTTGCCGCGCAGGGCATCGGGAACGCCGGTGTGGTCGATGATGACGAGCTTCGGCGAGGTGCGCGAATAGCTCATTTCGGCTTCGTGCCCTTCGACTTCAGCGACATAACGGCCGCCCGAGGCATTTTCTTCGTTGCGGATATCCATTCTATTGTCCTCCGAAAGAGTTGCGCTGCCTAAACGTGGCATGGCGGGCAGGGGCTCACAAGCCGGGGCAGGTGGCGACGCAGTGTTCAACGGATCGATGGGGGAGAGGGATTGATGGCGAAATTGGCCTGGATAAAGCCGGTTCTTCTGGTCGCGGCGCCGTTCTTTCTGGCGCTGGGGCTGGTGCTGCCGCTGATCCGCTTCGAGACGCTGTATTTTTTCGACGAGACGCCGTCGCTGATCGGCATCATCGCTTCGCTGTGGAGCGGCGGCGATGATCTGCTCGCTGCTGTTGTCGCTCTCGTGTCGATCATTCTGCCGGTCTGCAAGATCCTCAGCCTCGCCTTTGAGGCGACAGCGGCCGGTGGCGGAACCGGCAGCTGGTTTTATCGTCACGCCGTACCTCACCTGTCCAAGTGGTCAATGATGGACGTTTTATTGGTGGCGGTCGTGATTGCGGCGGCGAAGACCACGGGGCTTGCGGATGCCTTCACCCAGCCCGGCCTCTGGTGCTACGCCGCCTCGACAATAATTTCGGGCCTTCTTCATTCTCTGAGAGAGAATGCGTCCGGCCCGAAGTAATGTCGTTGCCTGGCGGCGATTAGTGGCGGTACTGCTGGATGCGCGTCGTGCGCAGGCCGGCAAGACCGTGGCTGCTGATCGACGACTGCCAGGACAGGAACTCTTCAACGGTGAGCGTGTAACGCTCGCACGCTTCTTCCAAGCTCAACAGGCCACCGCGCACTGCCGCGACAACCTCAGCCTTGCGGCGGATAACCCAGCGCCGCGTATTCGGCGGCGGAAGGTCCGCAATCGTAAGCGGGCTGCCATCGGGGCCGATGACATATTTTACTCGGGGTCGTATCATTTCGGTCATTGGGACTCTCTACACAACTCAAGACCACAGATAGCCACTCTAGCCCGTCACATTTAAAAATTGCCTAAACTGATCGTAACACTTTGATAACAACTTTAAGTGCCGGAGCTACCCACCACCAGGCGAACTCCCGTTACGTCAATTTGAGCCCCCTGCATGGCTCCCATGCGTAATAAAGAATATCTATATTTCGCGGGAAGATTTATAAGCACCGCAACATTATGAATGAGCGCAAGACATCGTCTCCGTTCTTCTCGCAGTATCAGTCAAAGAATAGTGCTTGCAGCTCCCGTCCAACCGACGCGGGGCTTAGCGGCTTTCCTTTTCTGTTTCCGGCGCCGTGGATGGCCTGCCGGTGCGAGGGCTGGGCCGGCGCGCGGTTGAGGACACAAGAGATGACGAGACGTGAGCGCGCAGTGCGTAACTGTGCAGACGATAACGCTTTTTCGCCTTCCGCCATCGCCCGCCAAGGCGACCTAAAGATCGATTTCAAGCGCAGCCTTGAGCGCATCACCAAGGACGCGGGCTTCGATTTTTTCCTCAGCGCATCGTTCCCTCGCGGCGACGCCACGTCCTTTATCGAGAACCGTATTGCCAGCAACTGGCCGCAGACGCTCGTCAGCCTCTACGAAGAGGCCGACATGTTTTACTGCAGCGAGTTGGTTAATGCGCTGAAGCACACGATCCTTCCCGTCTATTGCAATGCGGGAACTTTTGGCGGCGCTGCTGCGAATATTGAAAACCGCCGGTTGAATGCCGTCTTCCAGATGCATGGCCTGCAGGCAACTTTCGGATTTTCGCTGCATGACGCTGATCTAAAACAGTACATTTTTGCATTCTCGGGAACACGTGCGCCGCTTGAGTATGAAGAGCAGATGGCGCTTCTGTTTTCGTCGATGCAGGCACTCGACCGTTTCAGCATCGCCAATCGCGGCGCCGAAGGTCCGGCCGAAACGCTGACGCGGCGCGAAATCGAATGCCTGCGCTGGTCGGCGGCGGGAAAGAGCAGCGACGAGATCGCCATCATTCTCGATCTCTCGTCGCATACCGTCGTCGGCTATCTGAAGAGCGCGATGCGCAAGCTCGATTCGGTCAACCGCATGCAGGCCGTCGCCCGGGCACTCCGCTACCGCCTGCTCTGATCTCAGAGCAGGATCGCACTGATCTCCGTTTCTCCGGCGCCGAATTTATACTGCGCCGTTCCCGTATGCAGGATCGACAGCCAGTCGCCGGCGGAAAGCTGGGCGAGACCGAAGGCCGTCTGCCGCGATGCGACGGTGGCCGCCGGTCCGGCGATCGCCGCAAGCGCGGTGCTGCCATTGGCCTCCAGCCGCGCGCCATAGGCCGAGGCGGTGACGGTGCTCACCGACAGAATCAGCAGATAGAGACCCGAGGCCGGAACCGTCAGGCGGTTGCCGCTCCCTGATGGTACGGCAGCGCCGAGCGAAAAGCCGCCCTGCTGCACAGGCAGCGCGTTGAAGCCGGTGCGGGTATTGCTGCCGGGCGTCGAGGTGGCTGCGGCCAGCGCAGCACGGGCAATGGGGCGGGCAGGCGTCCTGACGATGCCGCCCGCGGCGATTGCCAGCGCCGTTTCCCAGGCAGACCCGTCACCGCTCACCTTGATCGCGAATTCATCGTTTCCGGCAAGTCCCATCTCGGCCCGGCCCGACCAGTTCGACTGGAAGAGCAGCGATGCCGTCTCTGCGGCGGAAGCCTTGTTGACCTTCACCTGATGGCCATGGCCCTCGTGATTGAAGAGGGTTGCGGGGGAGGAGACGGCCAGACGGTTCTGCGCGTCGGCACTGGCGTTCAGCCCGAGAAGCGGCAGGCTTGCCGGCAGCTGCGGCACTAGATCGCTCCAGGCGCCGGCGGCGTAGACACGCAGCCTTGATGCGGCTGCGAAATAGGCCCGCCAGCCATCGCGGGGCAGAATGTAGCTCCAGGCGCCGTCCTGCCGGAAGGCGAGACGGCCACCCTTGCCGGCCCAGATGCCGGTTGCGCCCGCCGAGACGAGATAGCAGGAACCTTCGGCCGGGTTTGCCGGCTCGGCGGATGCTTCGGCTGATATTGTCAGCTGGGTGATGGCGTCGATCAGCTGCAGCGCCTCGTTATGGGTGACGTGCTTCTGGGCCTGCGATGGCAGGATATAGGGAAGAGCGAGATTGACTGTCGTATCGGACATGCATGCGGCCTCCGGTGCGGTGCCGCCGATCTTATGTCCGCCGGGATGCATGGGGAGGCCGAGGCTCGCTCCCCGCTGATCTTCAAGCCATTTCAGCTGTGCTCATGCGCGCTGCAATGCTCGCTTGCGGCTGCCCCAGGAAATGAAATCCGGGTTGACGAAATCGGGATCGCCGGGCTTGCCGTAGCCGAGCGGCTGGCCGTCGAGCGTCAGCGTCATGCCGCCCGCCGCCCTGAGCACCGCGTCGCCCGCGGCCGTGTCCCATTCCATCGTGCGGGTAAACCGCGGATAGACGTCTGCCTTGCCCTCGGCGAGCAGGCAGAATTTCAGCGACGACCCGATATTGGTGCATTCCGAGATCGCGTGCGTCTTCAGGAAGCTGTCGGTGGCCGGGCTGTTGTGGCAGCGGCTGGCAAGCGCCAGGCGATGCTCCGGCTCGTCGCGCACCGTGATCTTCTCGCGGCGGTCGACGGTGAAGTCATCGGCGACGTGCAGTTTTTCCGCACTGCCCGATTCGCCGACGAAGGCGACGCCAAGGGCAGGGGCATAGACGACGCCCGCCAGCGGCACGCCGTTTTCGATATAGGCGATATTGACCGTGAATTCCTTGCGCTTGTCGACGAATTCGCGCGTGCCGTCGAGGGGATCGACGAGAAAGAAAGGACGCCCGGCGATCTCCGGAATATGCCCGGCCGCGACCGATTCTTCGGCAATGACAGGAATATCGGGGAAATCGCGGCGAAGGTGCGCCAGGATGATGATCTCAGCTTCCTGGTCGGCCAGCGTTACGGGCGTGGCATCGGCCTTGGTCGATACGGCGCATCCGGCGCGGAATATCTCGATGATCTTCCGTCCCGCTTCCAGGGCTGCCTTTTCGAATGTCGGTAGCATCGGCTCTTGTGGTTGGAACCGGGCAATCACCCGGCGAAGCTGCAACTATAGCCTCAAATATAGGGATGAGGCCAGAGTTTTGCGCCCCCTCCCGTTTCCACCCATTCCGGCTGACGGACTGGAATGGTTTTCACGCAGGCGTCCATCAGAGGGTCGGAATTTGCTTCGAATTCCATTTTTGTGGAATAACATTCGCTGGTACGAAATGTGCCGATCACGAAATTGCCGCAATGGTTAATCCACACGCGGATCCTGGCTAAATTTTTGTCATATAATGCCTTTTTCCTGTGGATTTTGATCGTAACCGCGCCACTTAAGCGCAGTTGAGCAAGAATCTGACTCAGTAAAGCCTTTTTGTCTTCACATTTTCCCTGAAAGCGCTATGCATGCGGCTACGAGGTTCCGATTTAAAAGCGGAGCCCTAACCAAAAAGAGATGCAGCCATGTTGGTTCGCATCCAGGGGAAATGACATATGGAGTACTTTATCCAGCAGCTCTTCAATGGGCTGACTCTTGGATCCATCTATGGTCTGGTCGCTATTGGCTATACGATGGTTTACGGCATTGTCGGCATGATCAATTTCGCCCATGGCGACGTCTTCATGCTCGGTGGTTTCGCTGCTCTTATCGTCTTTCTCGTTCTCACATCCATCTTTGCAGGTCTTCCGGTAGCAGTTCTTCTGCTGGCGATGCTTGTTGTTGCGATGCTGATGACGAGTTTGTGGAACTGGACGATCGAGCGTGTTGCATACCGTCCGCTGCGCGGTTCGTTCCGCCTGGCGCCGCTGATCACCGCGATCGGCATGTCGATCACGCTGTCGAACTTCATCCAGGTGACGCAGGGCCCGCGCAACAAGCCGATCCCGCCGCTGGTCAGTTCGGTCTATAATATCGGCGGCATCTCGGTCTCGCTGAAGCAGATCATCATCATCGTGGTGACTGTCGTGCTCTTGGCCGCCTTCTGGTACCTCGTCAACCGCACAGCGCTCGGACGCGCCCAGCGCGCCACCGAGCAGGACCGGAAAATGGCCGCCCTTCTCGGCGTCAATGTCGACCAGACGATCTCCATCACCTTCATCATGGGCGCCGCACTCGCTGCCGTCGCCGGGACGATGTACCTGATGTATTACGGCGTCGCCTCCTTCACCGATGGCTTCACGCCGGGTGTCAAGGCGTTCACGGCTGCCGTTCTCGGCGGTATCGGCTCGCTGCCGGGAGCGGTCTTCGGCGGCCTGCTGATCGGCCTGATCGAGTCGCTGTGGTCGGCCTACTTCACCATCGCCTACAAGGACGTCGCGACCTTCGCGATCCTGGCTTTCGTCCTGATCTTCAAGCCGACCGGTATTCTCGGACGGCCGGAAGTCGAGAAGGTATAACCGTCATGGCAAACATCGAAACTTCCGCAGACAAGCCCGCGGGCGGGCTTGTCCAGAAGGGTATCCGTGAAGCTTTCTTCACCGGTCTCATCTCGCTCGGCCTGTTCGTTCTCTATGTCGGTCTCGGCACGCAGCAGAACATCAACAACGAGCTGATCATCGTCCAGCGCTGGGGCCTGCTTGCGATCTTCGTCGCCATCGCCGCCGTCGGCCGCTTCGTCATGGTCGTCTTCGTCCAGCCGAACATCGACCGCCGCAAGCTTGCCAAGGCGAAGCATGGCGAGCTCGATATCTCGACCGAGAAGAGCTTCTTCCACACGCATTTCCTGAAGATCGCTCTGGTGGCGCTGCTGCTCTATCCCGTCGTGATCTATGCGCTGGTCGGCGCCCAGGGCTCGCTGAAGTGGGTCGACAATTTCGGCATCCAGATCCTCATCTATGTGATGCTCGCCTGGGGCCTCAACATCGTCGTCGGCCTCGCTGGTCTTCTCGACCTCGGTTACGTCGCCTTCTATGCCGTCGGCGCCTATTCCTACGCGCTGCTGTCTTCCTATTTCGGGCTGTCCTTCTGGGTGCTGCTGCCGCTCTCCGGCATCTTCGCAGCGCTCTGGGGCATCATCCTCGGCTTCCCGGTCCTGCGCCTGCGCGGCGATTACCTCGCCATCGTGACGCTCGCCTTCGGCGAAATCATCCGCCTCGTCCTCATCAACTGGACCGATGTGACCAAGGGAACGTTCGGCATCTCGGGCATTCCGAAGGCAACGCTGTTCGGCATCCCGTTCGACGCGACCGCCGGCGGCTTTGCCAAGCTGTTCGGCCTGCCGATGTCGTCGGCCTATTACAAGATCTTCCTGTTCTATCTGATCCTGGCGCTCTGCCTGATCACGGCCTATGTCACCATCCGGCTTCGCCGCATGCCGATCGGCCGCGCCTGGGAAGCTCTGCGCGAAGACGAGATCGCCTGCCGTTCGCTCGGCATCAACACTGTCACCACCAAGCTGACCGCCTTTGCGACGGGTGCGATGTTCGGCGGCTTCGCCGGCTCGTTCTTCGCCGCCCGCCAGGGTTTCGTCTCGCCTGAATCCTTCGTCTTCCTGGAATCTGCCGTCATTCTCGCCATCGTCGTTCTCGGCGGCATGGGCTCGCTGACGGGCATCGCGATCGCTGCCGTCGTCATGGTCGGCGGCACGGAAGTGCTGCGCGAAATGGATTTCCTCAAGGTCGTCTTCGGACCGGATTTCACGCCGGAACTCTACCGCATGCTGCTCTTTGGCCTGGCCATGGTCGTGGTCATGCTGTTCAAGCCGCGCGGTTTCGTCGGCTCGCGTGAACCGACCGCCTTCCTCAAGGAGCGCAAGGCGGTATCCGGAAGCTTCACCAAGGAGGGCCACGGCTGATGAGCCCTGTAGAGACAATGTCCAACGATACCCTGCTCAAGGTCGAGCACCTGTCGATGAAGTTCGGCGGCCTGATGGCCATCAACGACCTCTCCTTCGAAGCCCGGCGTGGCGAGATCACCGCGCTGATCGGCCCGAACGGTGCGGGCAAGACGACGGTGTTCAACTGCATCACCGGCTTCTACAAGCCGACGATGGGCATGATCACCATGAACCAGAAGGACGGAAAGCAGTATCTGCTCGAGCGTCTTCCCGACTTCCGGATCACCAAGGAAGCCAAGGTTGCCCGTACCTTCCAGAACATCCGTCTGTTCTCCGGCCTGACGGTTCTCGAGAACCTGCTCGTCGCGCAGCACAACAAGCTGATGAAGGCCTCGGGATACACGATCCTCGGCCTGCTCGGCATCGGCGGCTACAAGAAGGAAGCGGCTGCTTCCATCGAGCTTGCACGCCATTGGCTGGAAAAGGCCGATCTGATCGATCGTGCCGACGATCCGGCTGGCGACCTGCCTTACGGCGCCCAGCGCCGCCTGGAAATCGCCCGCGCCATGTGCACCGGTCCGGAACTGCTCTGCCTCGACGAACCGGCTGCCGGTCTCAACCCGCGTGAATCGCTGGCGCTCAATACGCTGCTGAAGGACATCCGGACCGACACCGGAACCTCCATCCTGCTCATCGAGCACGACATGTCCGTGGTCATGGAAATTTCCGACCACGTCGTCGTTCTCGAATACGGCCAGAAGATTTCCGATGGCACGCCTGACCACGTGAAGAACGACCCGAAGGTCATCGCGGCCTATCTCGGTGTCGAAGACGATGAAGTTGAAGAGGTCATCGCGACCGTAGAAGGGGGCGCACACTGATGGCCGGGGAACAGCTTCTCAAAGTTCAGGGCGTCGAGACCTATTACGGCAATATTCGCGCGCTCGCCGGCATCGATGTCGAAGTCAACAAGGGCGAGATCGTCAGCCTGATCGGCGCCAACGGCGCCGGCAAGTCGACGCTGATGATGACGATCTGCGGCAGCCCCCAGGCGCGCACCGGCTCGATCATCTTCGACGGCCGCGACATCACCAAGCTTCCGACGCACGAGATCGCGCGCCTGCGCATCGCCCAGTCGCCGGAAGGCCGCCGCATCTTCCCGCGCATGACGGTTCTGGAAAATCTCCAGATGGGCGCGGGTCTCGATAACCTCAAATATTTCCACGAGGATCTCGAAAAGATCTTCGTGATGTTCCCGCGCCTCAAGGAACGCCAGACGCAGCGCGGCGGCACGCTTTCGGGCGGCGAACAGCAGATGCTGTCGATCGGCCGTGCGCTGATGGCGCGTCCGAAGCTGCTGCTTCTCGACGAACCGTCGCTCGGCCTCGCGCCGCTGATCGTCAAGGGCATCTTCGAGGCGATCAAGAAGCTCAACGAAACCGAAGGCCTGACGGTCTTCCTCGTCGAGCAGAACGCATTTGCTGCCCTCAAGCTTTCGCATCGCGCCTACGTGATGGTGAACGGCAAGGTGACGATGAGCGGTTCCGGCAAGGAACTGCTCGCCAATCCCGAAGTCCGTGCCGCCTATCTCGAAGGCGGGCGGCATTGATCCGGGCAGAAGGGAGACTTTGACATGCAGGGACTTTTCTTCGAACCGGATATGGGCGTCAGAACCGTCATCCGCGCCATCGTCATGCTGATCGGTTTCTGGACCGCATGGCGCGCCGGCAAGGCCGCAGCCGAGGGCTGGAGCAATTACCCGCTGGTGATTGCCTATACCTTTCTGCTGGCCTGGGTGATGCAGTTCCTGCATCACGCGCTGTTCAACGGCCCGATGCTGAGCGGCTTCTACTACATCATCGATTTCGTGCTGCTGCTCGTCTTCTCGACGGCAGGCTTCCGCTTCCGCCGCACCAATCAGATGGTCAACAACTATTACTGGCTGTACGAAAAGACTTCCGCGTTTTCGTGGAAGGAGAAACATTGACAGCCCGTTGAAACTAGGCATGAATTGCCTCAGCGGCGGCACCAGGAAGGCTTCGACCCAAACGGAAATCCGCAACTGATAAAAAATCGAAGGGCATGGAAAAACAGCCGGAAAATCCGGTTCGTGCCCCCAGAGTGGAACAGCTTCCCCGGCGCAGACGATGGTGGGTAATGCGCTGGGTCTTGGACCGGACCCGCCCAAAAATTGGGAGTAAAAACATGAAGAAATATCTTCTGTCGGCAGTGGCTCTTTCGGCCATGGTCGCTTTCAGCGGCATCGCTAAGGCCGACCTTCTGGTCGCAGTCGCTGGCCCGCTGACCGGCCCGAACGCAGCGTTCGGCGCACAGCTCCAGAAGGGTGCCGAGCAGGCAGCTGCCGACATCAACGCAGCTGGCGGCATCAACGGCGAGCAGATCAAGCTCGAACTCGGCGACGACGTCTCCGACCCGAAGCAGGGCATCTCGGTTGCCAACAAGTTCGTTGCTGACGGCGTCAAGTTCGTTGTCGGTCACTTCAACTCGGGCGTTTCCATCCCGGCTTCCGAAGTCTACGCCGAAAACGGCATCCTCGAAATCACCCCGGCTGCGACCAACCCGCAGTTCACCGAGCGTGGTCTCTGGAACACGTTCCGTACCTGCGGCCGTGACGACCAGCAGGGCGCCATCGCCGGCAAGTATCTCGCCGACCATTTCAAGGACGCCAAGATCGCTGTCGTTCACGACAAGACGCCTTACGGCCAGGGTTTGGCTGACGAAACCAAGAAGGCCATGAACGCCGCTGGTATCACCGAAGCCCTCTACGAAGGCATCAACGTCGGCGACAAGGACTTCTCGGCCCTCATCGCCAAGATGAAGGAAGCCGGCGTTTCGATCATCTACTGGGGTGGTCTGCACACCGAAGCCGGCCTGATCATCCGTCAGGCAAAGGACCAGGGCCTCAAGGCAACGCTCGTATCGGGTGACGGTATCGTTTCGAACGAACTGGCTTCGATCGCCGGCGACGCCGTTGAAGGCACGCTGAACACCTTCGGCCCGGATCCGACCACGAACCCGGCCAACAAGGAACTCGTCGAAAAGTTCAAGGCTGCCGGCTTCAACCCGGAAGCTTACACCCTCTACTCCTACGCTGCGATGCAGTCGATCGCAGGCGCTGCCAAGGCTGCCGGCTCCAACGATCCGGAAGAAGTTGCCAAGGCCATGAAGGAAAAGGGTCCGTTCCCGACCGTTCTCGGCGACATGTCCTTCGACGAAAAGGGCGACCCGAAGCTCCCGGGCTACGTCATGTACGAATGGAAGAAGGGTCCGGACGGCAAGTACAGCTACTTCCAGCAGGAAGCTGCCAAGTAAGCTCCGCTTGCACGGTTCACCGTTTAGAAGAAGCCCGGTTTCGACCGGGCTTCTTTGTTTTTGGCGGTGGCATCGTCGATGCCATACCCGCCGTCATCTGACCGTCTGAGCGGCAGATGCCGCTTTTGCGGGCAATCCTGCCATCAACGATTGGCCGTCCGTCCTGCCGTTGCGGGCGGGATGGGCGGCATGAGAATTGCTTGCTTTCATCTATTCGGACTTATTGAATGGCGGCGGCCGGTAACCGGCAGCTGTTTGCAGGGGATGGAATGACGAGCGCAGCGGCGACGACCAGACCGCAGAGAGCCGAGGGACGGGGACATCTGGCGGCGAGCATGCTGGATGGCCGCACGCGGCTGCGCGAGCTCTATCAGGAGGGGGCGGCAAAGATCCGCCTGCCTCAGACCTTCGACGCCTCGATGGAGGCTGTCATCATCAATACCGCCGGCGGGCTGACGGGCGGCGACCGGATGAACTGGAGCGTTGCGGCCGGACCCGGCACCCGCATCGACGTCACCACACAGGCCTGCGAGAAGATCTACAAGGCATCGGCGGGGACTGCCGAAGTCACCACGCGCATCGAGGCTGGCGCCGGCGCCCGCGTCGACTGGCTGCCGCAGGAAACCATCCTCTTCGACCGCGCCTCGCTCTTCCGCCGCCTCGACGTTGATCTCGACGAGAGCGCCGAGTTCCTGGCGGTCGAGGCGATCCTGCTCGGCCGCAAGGCGATGGGCGAGGTGATGGTGACAGGCCTCTTTCGCGACCGCTGGCGCATCCGCCGTTCCGGCCGGTTGATCCATGCGGAGGAACTGAAGCTCGAGGGTCAGGTATCGGCGCTGACGGCGCTGCCGCCGGTGCTTGGCGGGAAGGTGGCGTTTGCGACGCTGCTCTATGCCGGGCCACTCGCCGACAGCTATCTTGCGAGGGTGCGGCCGCTGCTTGACGGCCATATGGCCGGCGCCAGCGCCTGGAGCGGCAAGCTCGTCATCCGGGCAGCCGCGGCCGATGGCTTCGCGCTCAGAAAAATCCTGATCCCGGTCATATCGGCCTTGCGCAACGGCGCCCCGGTGCCGAAAGTCTGGAACCTGTAATTTAGCTGAAAATGGAACAACGATGAACCTCACTCCGAGAGAAAAAGACAAGCTGTTGATCTCCATGGCGGCGATGGTGGCGCGTCGGCGGCTCGAGCGCGGCGTGAAGCTCAATTATCCTGAGGCAATCGCGCTGATCAGCGATTTCGTCGTCGAGGGCGCCCGCGACGGCCGCCCGGTGGCCGAGCTCATGGAGGCCGGCGCCCATGTCATCAACCGCGATCAGGTGATGGAGGGCATTGCCGAGATGATCCACGACGTCCAGGTGGAAGCGACCTTCCCCGACGGCACCAAGCTCGTCACCGTCCACGAACCGATCCGCTGAACCGCGAGGAGAAAACCATGATCCCAGGCGAAATCATTGCCGCCAGCGGCGATATCGAACTCAACGCCGGCGCTCCGACCGTGACGATCGAGGTCTCCAATACCGGCGACCGGCCGGTACAGGTCGGCAGCCACTATCATTTCGCCGAGACGAATGCGGGCTTGTCCTTCGAGCGCGAGAAGGCGCAGGGCATGCGCCTCGACATTCCGGCGGGCACCGCCGTGCGTTTCGAGCCGGGCCAGACCCGCTCGGTGACGTTGATCCCGCTCTCGGGCAGGCGCGAAGTCTACGGCTTCCGTCAGCTCGTGATGGGCAAGCTTTGAACAGGAAAACAATCCGGGAGGAAATGATGCGTTTGATGATTGGCGTGCTCGCGCTGGCGGGCGGCGTGATGGCTGCTTCGGGGGTATTCGCGCAGGAAGAGACCGACTGCAAGAACCCGCAGACACAGATGGAAATGACGAGCTGCGAGCAGGATCGCTACGGCGAGGCCGACAAGGCTTTGAATGCCCAATGGAAGGAAACGCGCGCCGCTGCGGCTGCGACCGACAGGGATCTGGACGAGAGCGATCGCGGCGCAGAGAAGGCCTTGCTGACGGCGCAGCGCGCCTGGATCTCCTATCGCGACGCGCAATGCGAGGCCGAAGGCTTCCAGGCCCGCGGCGGGTCGATGGAACCGATGCTGGTGGCCGGCTGCCTCGCCAATCTCAGCGATACCAGGACGAAGGAGCTCAAGGCTCTGGCGGATGCAATGGGCGGCAATTGAGGTGGCACAGAAGGTGATGATCGTCGGCAACGGCGACGTGGGTGACGAGGGGCGCGCGGCGATCGCCGCCGCCGGCTTCGTCATCCGTTTCAACGAGTGCCGCTCCTATGCCGCGAGCCCCGGACGCACCGACGCCGTCGCCGTCTGCAATACCGGCCGCCCGGGCAAGGCGATGACCGGCGATACCGGCTGGCGGACGCTGCCCGGCGTCGTCGAGGCATCCGAGATCTGGTGCGTGCGCGATCCCGAAAAATTCGCCGAGATGCGCGGCCCGCTGGCAGTCTCGCATCCCGAGCTCGACGATTTCTGCGACGATTATACGAGTCGGTTCAAGGCCTTCTGCAAGGAAGCTGGCAAACGGCATGTGGTCGTTGAGAAAGTGATTCACGAGGCGGTGGATGAGGCGCTCTCGGCCTATGATCCCGCACCCTATGTCGTGCCGAGCACCGGCCTCATTGCCATTGCCGAGGCCTTCCGCCGCTTTCCCGATGAGAAAATCGGCCTCGCGGGCTTCGGCCATGCCGGATGGGACGGTCACCCTTTTGCTGCCGAACGGCAGCTCGTCGACCGCTATATCGCCGAAGGGCGGCTCGTCCGCTACGCCGCCGGCCCGTCTCATTCTTCCTCCCAAGGAGCCTGACAGATGCCCCACAAGATCTCCCGCGCCGCCTATGCCAGCATGTTCGGGCCGACTGTCGGCGACAAGGTGCGGCTTGCCGATACCGAGCTCTTCATCGAGATCGAGAAGGACTTCACCACCTATGGCGAAGAGGTGAAGTTCGGCGGCGGCAAGGTGATCCGGGACGGGATGGGGCAGAGCCAGGTGACGCGCGCCAATGGTGCGGTCGACACCGTCATCACCAATGCGGTGATCGTCGATCACACCGGCATCGTGAAGGCCGATATCGGCCTGAAGGACGGTCGGATCGTGGCGATCGGCAAGGCCGGCAATCCGGACACGCAGCCGGGCGTCAACATCATCGTCGGCCCGGGCACCGAGGCGATCGCCGGCGAGGGCAAGATCGTAACGGCCGGCGGCATGGACAGCCATATCCACTTCATCTGCCCGCAGCAGATCGAGGAAGCGCTGATGTCGGGCCTCACCTGCATGCTCGGCGGCGGCACGGGTCCGGCGCATGGCACGCTGGCGACGACCTGCACGCCGGGACCCTGGCATATTGCCCGGATGATCGAGGCGGCCGATGCCTTCCCGATGAACCTCGCTTTCGCCGGCAAGGGCAATGCCTCGCTGCCCGGCGCGCTGGAGGAGATGGTGCTTGCCGGCGCCACCTCGCTGAAGCTGCACGAGGACTGGGGGACGACGCCGGGCGCGATCGATTGCTGCCTGACGGTTGCCGATCAGTATGACGTGCAGGTGATGATCCACACCGATACGCTGAACGAGAGCGGCTTCGTCGAGGATACGATCGGCGCCATCCGGGGCCGCACCATCCATGCCTTCCACACCGAGGGTGCGGGCGGCGGCCATGCGCCTGATATCATCAAGATCTGCGGCCAGCCGAATGTCATCCCGTCGTCCACCAATCCGACGCGGCCCTACACGGTCAATACGATCGCCGAGCATCTCGACATGCTGATGGTCTGCCATCACCTGTCGCCGTCGATCCCCGAAGATATCGCCTTCGCCGAAAGCCGCATCCGCAAGGAGACGATCGCCGCCGAAGACATCCTGCACGATATCGGCGCCTTCTCGATCATCTCCTCGGACAGTCAGGCCATGGGCCGTGTGGGCGAAGTGGCGATCCGCACCTGGCAGACGGCCGACAAGATGAAGCGCCAGCGCGGCCGCCTGAAGGAAGAAAAGGGCGAGAACGACAATTTCCGCGTTCGCCGCTACATCGCCAAATACACGATCAATCCGGCGATCGCCCATGGCCTCAGCCACGAGATCGGCTCCGTCGAAGTCGGCAAGCGCGCCGACCTCGTCCTCTGGAACCCGGCCTTCTTCGGCGTGAAACCCGACATGGTGCTGCTCGGCGGCTCGATTGCGGCAGCGCCGATGGGCGATCCGAATGCCTCGATCCCGACGCCGCAGCCGGTGCATTACCGGCCGATGTTCGCCTCCTACGGCAAGAGCCTGACGAATTCCTCGGTCACCTTCGTCTCGCAGGCCGCACTCGATGGCGGCCTCAAGGGCAGGCTCGGCGTCGCCAAGGATCTGCTCGCCGTCAGGAATACCCGCGGCGGCATCTCCAAGGCCTCGATGGTTCACAACAGCCTGACGCCCCATATCGAGGTGGATCCGGAGACCTACGAAGTGCGCGCCGACGGCGAGCTCCTGACCTGCGAGCCGGCGACCGTTCTCCCGATGGCACAGCGTTACTTCCTGTTCTGACCGGCGCCTGCACGCGCAAGCAATTCGTTAACGCCGATTCACTGCCCGGTTGTATTTGGCCGGGCAGACTTTTTTGGGGGTATTTGCGGCGCTGCGGACCCATCAAAATTTACTGATATAAATGTCGCATCAAACGCTTAATCAGTTTTTTATCGGTTCCGATTCAAGTTGAGCATCGCTGCAGCCTGCACGCGAAAATGCAACTTCGTTAAATCGGGCAAACTCGATCGAATCTTAACGATCGGCTTAAGACCCCGGCAGCAAATGCATTCTAATCAAATGCCATGGGGTGGCGGGCTGGAAGGTCGATTCGGATGAAAAATTGGATGTCGCTCCAGACGGAAATGGGCAACTTTCAGCATCGCGGCACCATCATCAGCTTCGCGCTGAAGATGAGCTTTTCGGCCGTCATCCTCTCGGCGCTGATCATGCTGATCGTGCTGCCGCCGCTTTCCTATTTCGACCTTCTGCCATTGTCGCTCGCCCATTCGCTGAGCCTTGGCATCGTCTTTGCCTGGATTGTCGGCGGCGCAGCCTGCGGGCTGCTGTCGCTGATCGCCGGCTTCGCGCTGCATCAGCTGACGGTCTCGCGCGCCGAGTTCGAAAAGCTCAGCCGTACCGACATGCTCTCCGGCCTTCTCAACCGTCGCGCCTTCACGGCGGCGCTGGCTGATGCCGGTGGTGACGCCTCGCTCGTGATCTTCGATGTCGATCGCTTCAAGGCGATCAACGACCGCTTCGGCCATGCCTGCGGCGATGCGGTGATCATCGCCATCTCGGCGATCCTGGCGGCTGCCTTCAATGATGGCTCCGTCGTCGCGCGTCTCGGCGGCGAGGAGTTCGGCGTCATCGTCACCGGCTCGCCGCTGTCGGCCCGGTTGGAACAGGTTGAACAGGTGAAGGCGCAGATCGCCAGCCAGCCGATCATCGCCGATGGCTGCAGCATCGCGATCACTATTTCGGCCGGCATTGCCGATCTGGAGACCGGGCGCAGCAAAGAGGCTGTCTATGCCTCTGCCGACAAGGCGCTCTATCTGGCAAAGGCGCTCGGCCGCAACCGCGTCGTCCACGAGAGCGAAGGCCTGCATCACGCCTGGCACAGCCGCCTGGTCGAGAGCGGCCTCGGCGTGCAGGGCGATGCCGATTTCGACGAGCCGCAGCGCGCCTACGGCATTTAGCCACTGCCCGGATCCGGATTGGCGCTTGCGCCTCGTTCCGCTATTTTGCATGGTCGAAGTCCCATCGAAACGGACAGGCCCAATGCAACGCGTCACATCCTATCTTCCGGCCGGTACGCCGAATTCCCATCCGATCGAACAGGTGAAGCTGCCGCATGATCTGCGCCACCTGCGCCGCAAGCTGCTGCACCTGGAGAGCGGCGGCATGGTGATGCTCGACCTCAAGGACCCCGTGCTGTTTGCCAATGGCGATCTCTTGGTGCGCGATGACGGCGAGCTGATCGAGATCCTGGCGGCCGACGAAAAGCTCTTCGAGATCCGCGGCAAGGATCGGGTACATCTGACCGAGCTTGCCTGGCATCTGGGCAACCGCCATCTGGCGGCGCAGATCGAGGAAGACCGCATCCTGATCCTGCGCGACCATGTGATCCGCACCATGCTGCAGGGTCTCGGCGCGCTGGTTCTCGATATCAACGAGCCCTTCCAGCCGGCGCGCGGTGCCTATCATGGCCATGGCCACGACCATCACGCGCATGATCACGGCGATCACGGGCACGACCATGACCACAAGCACGAGCATGGCCACGACCACGATCATGACCACCATGATCACGATCACAAGCATGGTGACGGACACCACCACTCCCACGACTGAGCGGCGATGAGCGAAGCGGATGATCTCCAGGGGCTGCTGCGCCTGATGGCGTGGTTGTCGCCGGCCTTTCCGGTCGGCTCCTTTGCCTATTCCGGCGGTCTGGAGCGCGCCGTCCACGATGGTCTCGTGACCGATGCCGCGAGCCTCGAAACCTGGATTTCGACGCTGCTGACGAACGGCAGCATCTGGAACGATGCGGTGATCTTTTCCGCCGCCTGGCGCGGGCAGGGCGATGCTGCTGAGATCGGCGATCTCGCAGCCCTTGCCGAGGCGCTTGCCGGTTCACGTGAGCGGCATCAGGAGACGATGCTGCTCGGCGATGCCTTCCTCACCGCAGCGCGGGCCTGGGCCGACCCGGTCTTCGACCGGCTGCCGCAGCAGACAGCCTATCCGGTTGCCGTCGGCGCCGTTTCCGGGGCGCATGCGATCGCGCTCGACAAGGCGCTGGCCGCCTTCCTGCATGCCTATGTCTCGCAAGCCGTGTCGGCGGGCATCCGCCTCGGCGTCGCCGGTCAGAAGGATGGCGTTGCGACGCTGGCAAAGCTCGAGCCGCTGATTGCCGGGGTGGCGGCCGAGGCCTCGGCGGCGACGACGGATGACCTTGGCTCGGCGGCCGTTCAGGCCGATATCTCGACGCTGCGGCACGAGACCCAGAGCACCAGACTTTTCCGTTCGTAAGGCCGGCATCTGCGTCATTTGCCGGTGGCATGGGTCATGGCCGGGCGCTATCATCGGGCGAATTGGAGTGACATACATGAAATCGAGAAACGGACCTCTGCGCGTCGGCATCGGCGGGCCTGTCGGCTCCGGCAAGACGGCGCTGACGGAGAAGCTGTGCAAGGCGATGCGCGACGATTATTCCGTCGCCGTCGTCACCAACGACATCTACACGACCGAGGATGCCGAAGCGCTGATGCGCATGCAGGCGCTGCCCTCCGAGCGTATCGTCGGCGTCGAGACCGGGGGATGCCCGCATACCGCCATCCGCGAGGATGCGACGATCAATCTGCAGGCGATCGCCGGGCTGAACCAGCGCATTCCCGATCTCGACGTCGTCTTCATCGAATCCGGCGGCGACAATCTGGCGGCGACCTTCTCGCCCGATCTTGCCGATATCACGATCTACGTGATCTCCGTCTGCCAGGGCGAGGAAATCCCGCGCAAGGGCGGGCCGGGGATCACCAAGTCGGACCTTCTCGTGATCAACAAGAAGGATCTGGCACCCTATGTTGGCGCCGATCTCGACGTGATGGACCGCGATGCGACGCGCATGCGCGCCACACGCCCCTTCGTCTTCTCCGACATGAAGCGCGGCGACGGCATCGGCCCGATCGTCAGCTTCCTGAAGGAGCATGGCGGGCTCTGAGCTCACCATCTGCCGTCCAAATTGACGCGGCTTGCGGCCGGGCGTTGCATTGCGGCTGTGCTGCGGCTAATTTGACCGCGATGGGGATGGAGTGCCCCCGAAACCGCCGTGATGGCTGATGACTCCTACCGCGATTTTAATCGACGGTGGGAGTGTGTCTACTGCCCGCCGAAACAACGAGGCGTGCATGTCACTCTATACCTGCCTGATCATCATGGCCGGAGGCGCCCTGGGCACCCTGGCGCGCTACCTGATCTCCGTCCTGGCCGCACCGATCAGCGGCAACCTTCCCTGGGGGACGATCATCATCAACATCACCGGATCCTTCATCATCGGCCTGTTCGGCACGCTGACGCTGGCGCATGGCCGGTTTCCCGTTTCGGAGAACATGCGGCTCTTCGTGATGATCGGCCTCTGCGGCGGCTACACCACCTTCTCGTCCTTCAGCCTGCAGACGCTCGATCTGATGCGCTCGGGCGCGGTGACGCGGGCGGGGGTGAACATCGCTGCATCCGTGGTGCTGTGCGTCGCCGCCGTCTCGGCGGGACACCTGATTGCTTCCTATTTCAATGGTGGGGAGAAGCAGGTGGCGCAGTTGCGGGTGGAGGAGGAGGTGTAGGGGGCAGACGGCGTACCCGCGGCTACGGATTTAGGCCGCTCGGCCCATAACGCCCTCATCCCTGTGCTTGTCACAGGGATCCAGCCAGCCCAAGTCCTTGGGCTGGAAAGACTCTTCTCGCCGCGCAGACGCGCGGCGGCTGGATTCCTGTGACGTCCCGTGGGCGTAGCCCTAAGGCCACAGGAATGAGGGAAGTGGGTGATGCGTTGCACGAAACAAAAACGGCCGGGGAAATCCCGGCCGTTTTGCTTGGAACTGAGCGAGACGCCTACTCCGCCGCAAAGGGCGGCAGCCGCAGCACGTTCTTGCCGTTGCTGTTGGCGTTCTTCTGCCTGGTTTCCGGGCTCTCGATCGCGCTCACGCGGTCCTTGAGCGTGCCGACGGCGTCCGTCAGTTCCTCGCGGGACATGGCGAGCTGCTCTTCGTCCTTCCTGCCGACCAGGCGGCCGAACATCCAGCCGAGCAGGCGGGAGAGGTCGTCCATGATCAGGAAGAACGAGGGCACGACGACGAGCGACAGAACCGTCGAGACGATGATGCCGCCGATGACGGCGATTGCCATCGGTGCGCGGAACGAGCCGCCTTCGCCGACGCCGAGTGCCGACGGCAGCATGCCTGCCGACATGGCGATCGAGGTCATGATGATCGGGCGCGCGCGCTTGCGGCCGGCTTCCACCATGGCTTCGACACGTTCCATGCCATGCCGCTTCATCTCGATGGCGAAATCGACCAGCAGGATGGCGTTCTTGGTGACGATACCCATCAGCATCAGGATACCGATCAGCACCGGCATCGACAGCGCGTTCTGGGTGATGATCAGCGCCACCGCCACGCCGCCGATGGCAAGCGGGAGCGAGAACAGGATGGTGAAGGGCTGGATGACGTCCTTGAAGAGCAGGATCAGCACGACCAGAACCAGCATCAGGCCCATCAGCATGGCATTGCCGAAACTCTGGACCATTTCGCCCTGAACCTTGGCGTCGCCGCTTTCGGCCAGATGTACGCTCTTCGGCAATTCGGTGGCATCGACGATGCGCTTGAATTCGGCGCTCGCCGTGTCGAGCGCCGTGCCGAAGGGCACGTCGGAGCCGATGGCCACGACGCGGTTGCGGTTGTTGCGCTTGATCGAGCTCGGGCCTTCCGAATAGTCGACATCGGCGACGCTGTAGAGCGGAACGCTGGCGCCGCTCGCCGTCTTGATCTTGATGGCGCGGATGGAGGCGAGATCGCGGCGGACATCGAGCGATGCCTGGACGCGGATCGGAATCTGCCGGTCGTCGAGCGAGATCTTGGCGAGGTTGGCGTCGATATCGCCGATGGTGGCGACGCGGACCGTCTCGGAGATCTGCTGCGGCGTGATGCCGAGGCGGGAGGCTTCGGCCATGCGCGGACGGATCTGCAGTTCCGGACGGGGCAGGGCGCCTTCCGACGACACGTTCGCCAGGATCGGCGAGGCGCGCAGCTTCGATTCCAGCAGGCTGACGGCCTCGTTCAGGTCATCCTCGTTGGAAGAGAGGAAGTTGAAGGAGAGGTCGCGTTCGGCGCGGTCGTTGACCTTGGAGATGCGCACGTCGGGGATACCGCGCACGGCGGCGAAGATATCCTTCTCGACATCCCATTGCGGCCGCGTGCGGCCGTGTTCTTCCATCTTCGGCACGAGGCTGCCGATGACAGGCAGCCCGCCAAGGCCCTTGTTGACGAGGGTCTTCAGCAGCGAATGATCGATATTGCCGAGGATGACGCGAACGGTTGCACGGCGCAGCTCCAGATCGCCCTTGGGCGAGGCGCCGCCGAGAACGAAGACGCTTTCGACCCCGTCGATCCCGCGTACGGCATCGTAGACCTTGGTGGAGGCGGCGGCGGTGTCTTCGAGCGTGGCATTCGGCGGCAGTTCCACCGACAGGACAACGCGCGAGGAATCGTCCGGCGGCATGAAGCTGCCGGGGACGCGGCTCAACAGCATCATCGAACCGATCAGGAAGGCGATGGCGCAAAGCAGCGTGGTGTAGCGCCAGTACCATTTGCGCGTCGTGCCCGTGACGAGACGGGTATAGCCGCGCATGATCCAGCCGTCATTGTCGTGATGGTCTTCCATGCCGTCTTCGGCGCGCATCAGGTAGGCGGCCATCAACGGGGTGATGAGACGCGCCACGACGAGCGAGAAGAAGACCGAGAAGGCGACCGTCAGGCCGAACTGGATGAAGTACTGGCCGGCAATGCCCGGCATGAAGGACACCGGCACGAAGACGGCGATGATCGTGAAGCTGGTGGCGATCACGGCGAGGCCGATTTCGTCAGCAGCTTCAAGCGATGCCCTATAGGGCGTCTTGCCCATCTTGATGTGGCGGGCGATGTTCTCGATCTCGACGATCGCGTCGTCGACGAGAATACCGGTCGCCAGCGTCAGCGCCAGGAAGCTCACGAGGTTCAGCGAGAACCCCATGATATCCATGATCCAGAAGGTCGGGATCGCCGACAGGGGCAGCGCCACGGCGGCGATCAGCGTCGCGCGCCAGTTGCGCAGGAACAGGAAGACGACGATGACGGCGAGGATGGAGCCTTCGATCAGCGTATGAAGGGCAGCCTCGTAGTTGCCGTAGGTGAAGTAGACGCTGTCGTCCACCATCTCGATCTTGACGTTCGGATTGGCCTTGCGGATCTCGTCGAGGCTGGTGGCGACGGTCTCGGCGACCGAGACTTCGCTGGCGCCCTTGGCACGGAACACCGCGAAGGTGACCGTCTGCGTGCCGTTGAAGTTGGAGAACGACTTCTGTTCCTCGTAGGTATCGTCGATGCGTCCGAGCTCCGAGAGCTTCACGAAGCGGCCGTTCGGCAGGCTGATGGTCGTCGTGTTGAGCTGCGAGACGTCGCGCGTGTCGCCGAGCGTACGGATTGTCTGCTCGTTGCCCGCGACCTGGCCGCGGCCGGAGCCGAGGTTGACGTTGGTGCCGCGCAGCTGCTGGTTCACGTCGGTGGCGGTGATGCCATAGGCGTCGAGCTTGCCGGGATCGAGCGAGACGCGCACTTCGCGGTCGGCGCCGCCGTAGCGGTCGATACGGCCGATGCCGGGCTGGCCCTGCAGGGCGCGCTTGACGGTGTCGTCGACGAACCAGGAGAGCTCCTCAAGCGTCATGTTGGGAGAGGAGACGGCAAAAGTCTGGATCGCCTGTCCTTCGACATCGACCTTGCTGACGATCGGTTCCTCGATGCCGGCGGGCAGGTCGCTACGGATCTTGTCGATCGCGTCCTTGGTGTCCTGAACGGCTTCGGGGGTGGGCTTCTCGATGCGGAAGACGACGACCGTCTGGGACTGGCCGTCGGTCACCGTCGACTGGATTTCATCAATGCCGCTGATCGAGGCGACAGCGTCCTCGACCTCCTTGGTCACCTGCATTTCGAGTTCGGCCGGCGACGCTCCGCTCTGTGTCACGGTGATCGAAACGACGGGAACGTCGATATTCGGGAAACGCGTGATCGGCAGCTTGTAAAACGCCTGGATGCCCACGAAGAGCAGCAGCGAGAAAGCCAGCAGCGGCGCAATCGGATTTCGGATGGACCATGCAGAGAAGTTCATGGATTAGCCCCGGTCAGTTCGATTGTGCCGATACGGCTTCGGTAACAGCGGTGATCTTGTCGCCATCGCGAACGAAGGCGCCGGCCTTGGCGACGACGGTGTCGCCTTCCTTGAGGCCATCGGCGATCTCGACGAAGCCGCCGTCCTGGATGCCTGTGGTGACCTTCACCTGCTTGACGACGCCGTCCTCGACCTTTCTTGCGGTCGAGCCGTCGCGGCCTGTGGTGACGGCGGACAGCGGCAGGGCGATGTCGCTCTTTTCGGCAACGATGATCTCGGCGCTGGCATACATGCCCGAGCGCGCCGCATTCTCGTCATTGATCGAGATATGGACGAGCCCGAGACGGGTCGCCTGATCGACGGTCGGGGAAACGATCCTCACCTTGCCTTCGATCTTCGTGCGGCTGCCCGACAGCGTCACGATGGCGCGCTGGCCGACGGCTATCTTCTGGATGTCGGTTTCGGAGAGCTCGGCCACCAGTTCGATGGCGCTGTCCTTGATGACGGTGAACATCGGCTCGCCGGTGCCGGCAGCGATGGCGCCGATACGGGCGTTCTTGGCGGAGATGACGCCGGAAACCGGGGTCTTCACATCCGTGCGCGCCAGCTTCAGATCGGCATCGGCGATCTGGCTGTCGGCGACCTTCAGATCGGCGACGGCGACTTCGATCGCCTGCTCGGCAGAGCTCACGCGGGCATTGGCAGTGGCAGCGGCGGCATCGGCCTGCTCGACCTGCGCGGTGGAAACGGTACCCTTCTTGCCCATTTCGGACGACCGGGTCTGCTGCAGGCGTGCCTGCTCGGCGGTCGCCTTGGCTTCCAGAAGCTGGGCGCGCAGCTGGGCGAGGCTTGCCTCACCCTTGGCCTTGGTCGCCATCATCTGCGCCTTCTGCAGGAGCAGGGCGTCTTCGTTCAGGGTCGCCAGCGTGCTGTCGGCTTCAACCTTATCGCCGACATCGACGTTCAGCGCGCGGATCGAAAGACCTTCCACCTGCGGCTGAATATACACTTCTTCGACCGGGCGGATGGTGCCCGTGCCGATCACGCGGTCGACGAGGGCGCGCTTTGTGGCGGTCGTGACGACGATGACGGGGAGGTTCTGCTGTGCCTTCGGCGGCTGGTTTTCCTGCGCAAAGGCAATGGGCGCGGCGACAATGCCGGCGATCAAAAGGGTGGAGGCGCGTAGTATTTCAAGCGTGCGTGCCATGCGTCATCATCCAGTTGTGTCAAATGGTCGGCCAATATCGCGCGGTCGTGCCGCAGCTTGCGAACAGGCCATTCCCGTCTCTGTGCTCTCAGAGGTATTCCCGCATCATTTGCCGTCTCTCTTACAGAGAAGTCCCTCGGCCGGCAAATCCGGTGATGTACGTGGTAGCGATTTGCGCAACGTACAAGACCGGCAGAAAATAATTCCCCATGGGCGCACATTAATTACCGTTTACGTATAGATCAATCACCGGATGGTTATGTTTGCATTCCGATGATTGATCGCAGCGTATAAGCCAAAGACGATGGAAGCGGGGCCGATCCGACATCGCCCTGCAAAAAAAATTGCCGCTGATGCTTAAAAAGCAGAAAACGCGCGGATTTCTCCGCGCGCTCCTGCAATTCCGGCCGGCCGCTTACTTGGCTGCAGCGTCGGTAATGTCATGCGTCCAGGCGCCCGACGGCTCCTTGCTGATGATCTTCTGGTCGAGCAGCGCCTTGGCCGTACGGTCGTAGAGCGTGGTGTCGAGCTTGCCGGTCCCGTCGCCGATCAGCTTGGCGACTTCGCTCATCATGCGCTTCTGGTGGTTCTCGTCCTGGCCGCCGGCATCGACGACGATCTCGGCTGCTTCGTCCGGGTTTTCGGTGGCGTATTTCCAGCCCTTCATCGAAGCCTTGACGAACTTGACCATCTTTTCCTTGAAGGCCGGGTCCTTCAGCTTGTCTTCCATGGCGTAGAGACCGTCTTCCAAGAGGTCGTTGCCCATTTCGGTGTAGTTGAAGACGGTGAGGTCTTCCGGCTTCAGGCCGGCATCGATCGCCTGCCAATATTCGTTATAGGTCATGACGGAGATGCAGTCGGCCTGCTTCTGCAGCAGCGGCTGCACGTCGAAGCTCTGCTTTAGGACGGTCACGCCATCGGCGCCGCCGTCGGTCTCGAGACCAAGCTTGTTCATCCAGGCGAAGAACGGATATTCGTTGCCGAAGAACCAGACGCCGAGCGTGTGGCCCTTGAAGTCGGCCTCGGTCTTCACCGGGCCATCCTTGCGGCAGATCATTTCCATGCCGGATTTCTGATAGGGCTGGGCGATATTGACGAGCGGAACGCCCTTTTCGCGGGCAACCAGCGCGCCGCCCATCCAGTCGACGATCACGTCGGCGCCGCCGCCGGCAATCACCTGTTCCGGAGCGATGTCTGGGCCGCCCGGCTTGATGTCGACGTCGAGGCCTTCTTCTTCGTAATAGCCCTTGTCCTTGGCGACGTAATAGCCGGCGAACTGGCTCTGCGTGACCCACTTCAGCTGCAGCGACACCTTGTCGGCCGCCATCGCGTGAGCGGCGGCAAGCGACATGGCGCTCGCCATCATTGCAACCATCAACTTCTTCATTTTCTTTTTTCCCTCTGAAGTTATGCCCCAGACCCATTTGCGGGAATAAAGCGACGCCTAACCACCACGGATAGACGGATGCCAGAAAGTCACCGCCCTTTCGGCAAGGGCGACGACCCCGTAGAAAACCGAGCCAGCCACCGCCGCGACGGCGATTTCGGCCCAGACCATGTCGACATTCATGCGGCCGATCTCGGTGGAGATGCGGAAGCCCATGCCGACGATAGGGGTTCCGAAGAATTCCGCAACGATGGCACCGATCAGCGCCAGCGTCGAGTTGATCTTCAGTGCGTTGAAAATGAACGGCATTGCCGCCGGAAGCCTGAGCTTCAGCAGCGTCTGCCAGTAGTCGGATGCGTAGGTGCGCATCAGGTCCCGCTCCATGGCGCCGGAGGCGGAAAGGCCCGCCACGGTGTTCACCAGCATCGGGAAGAAGGTCATGATGATGACGACGGCGGCCTTCGACGGCCAGTCGAAGCCGAACCACATGACCATGATCGGCGCGACGCCGATGATCGGTAGCGCCGAGACCATATTGCCGATCGGCAGCAGGCCGCGGCGCAGGAAGGCGACGCGATCGGCAAGAATGGCGACGATGAAGCCCGAGGCACAGCCGACGACATAGCCGAACAGCACCGCCTTGAAGATCGTCTGGCGCACGTCTTCGCCGAGGATCGGCAGCGAGCCGGCGATGCGCAGGCCGATGGCGCTCGGTGGCGGCAGGATGACGAAGGGGACACCGCCGCCGCGGGTCGCCGCTTCCCAGAGGATCAGGATCCAGGCGCCGAAGATGGCGGGGATCAGGAGCCGCAGGAAGGACTGGCCTGTCTTCGAGACCGGACGGACTTCCGACAGCAGGCTGACGGCGCGCCAGGCGAGCAGCCAGCAGGCAGCGATCAGCAGGAAGAAGGAGCGGGTCGCCAGCCCCTCGTTGCCTGTTATCCCCGACAAGAGCAGCCAGGCGGCATCGAAGGAAGCGAGCAGCAGCACGGTTGCCGAATAGAGCAGCGGCAGCGCCGTCAGCGACAGGATCGCGGCGGCTGCCACCAGAAGGACGGCGAGCGTCGTCGTATGGAGGCTGAAGGGAGCCGGCGCCGTCTCCGCCAGCAGCGGCAGCCAGAAGAATGCCGCGAGAGAGAGGATGAGCGCCAGCGCGCTTTGCCAGGAGAAGGTCAGGTATTTCATGCCGGCCTCCCGCCCATGGCGCCATCGACGATCCTGGCGGCGAGCCCGACGATGGCGACGAGGAGGGCCGCCAGCACCGAACCGGCAACGAGTGCGGCCCAGATATCGATCGTCTGGCTGTAATAGGAGCCGGCGAGAAGCTTCGAGCCGATGCCGGCGACCGCACCGGTCGGCAACTCGCCGACGATGGCGCCGACGAGGCTCGCAGCGATCGCCACCTTCATCGAGGTGAAGAGGAAGGGCACGGAGGCGGGGACGCGCAGCTTCCAGAAGGTCTGCGCGGCGCTGGCATTATAGGTGCGCATCAGGTCGAGATACATGACCTCGGGCGAGCGCAGCCCCTTCACCATGCCGACGGCGACGGGGAAGAAGGAGAGATAGGTCGAGATCAGCGCCTTGGGGATCAGCCCGGTGATGTTGATCGAGCCGAGGACGACGATGACCATCGGCGCGATCGCCAGGATCGGCACGGTCTGCGAGGCGATGATCCACGGCATCAGGCTGCGGTCGAGCGCCCTGATATGGACGATGCCGACGGCGATCAGGATGCCGAGAATGGTGCCGAGCGCAAAGCCGAGCACGGTGGAGGAGAGTGTCACGCCGGCATGATAGACGAGGCTGCGGTTGCTCGAGAGCTTCCTCAGGAACGTGTTCTCGAAGACATTCCGCGCCACCTGATGCGGCGCCGGCAGGATCGGCTTCGGCTGGGAGAGGGTGGCGGAGATGAACTCGGAGGTCGTCGGCGTCACGTTGTTGCGCGTGTCCATGTCGCGCTGGAACGGCGCGTTCATGAAGACGGCGGCGATGTACCAGATGACGACGAGGGCCGCGAGAATGGTGAGGACGGGGACGATCTTGTCCTTGAGGGTGTCGGGTTTCATGCGGCTTGCTCCTTCAGAAAGGGAGCTGCGTGCTTCTGGATTTCAACAAAGACGTAGTCAGGTCCATCGACGACCTGAGCGTTATCGAAGCGGAGCACTTTGAAACCTTGTTCTCGCATGAATGCGTCGCGCCGGGTGTCATGCCGGCGTCCTTCGTCGGTTTCGTGACTATCGCCATCGACCTCGACGACGAGACGGGCGGAGAGCCAGGCGAAGTCTGCAATATAAGGACCGATCGGCGTTTCCCGACGAAAGCGGGCGCCGTAGGGGCGGAGATCGCGAAGCATGTCCCACATGGCGGCCTCTGCTTTTGTCAGTTCGCGGCGGAGCCGTTTTGCTGTCTGGCGTGTCTTGGGAGCAATGTTCGAATGAGGCATTCAAACGTCCCCCTTTTGCGGATGAGGGAAAAACCCCTCCCCAACCCCTCCCCACAAGGGGGAGGGGCTAGAGTGCGGCGCCCTTTGAGTCGGATCAGAACCCGAGGCGGGGAGGCTTGCTAAGCCCCTCCCCCTTGTGGGGAGGGGTTGGGGAGGGGTTTTCTTTCGGATGAGCGTCTCACTCATAACTATGCCCCGCTCTCAAGCCATCGCGCACCCGATGGGCGATCTCCAGGAATTCCGGGGTCTCGCGGATGTCGAGCGGGCGCTCCTTCGGCAGGGTCGAGTCGATGATATCGGTGACGCGGCCGGGGCGAGGGGACATGACGACGATCTTGGTGGAGAGGTAGACGGCCTCGGGGATCGAGTGGGTGACGAAGCAGATCGTCTTATTGGTGCGCGACCAGAGCTTCAGGAGCGCGGCGTTCAAGTGATCGCGGACGATTTCGTCCAGCGCCCCGAAGGGTTCGTCCATCAGGAGCAGATCGGCATCGAAGGCGAGCGCGCGGGCGATCGAGGCGCGCTGCTGCATGCCGCCGGAGAGCTGCCAGGGGAATTTCTTGTTGAAGCCGGCGAGCTCGACGAGTTCGAGCGCCTCGGAAATGCGCTTCTTCTGCTCGGCTTTGGAATAGCCCATGATTTCAAGGGGAAGGGCGATGTTCTTCTCGATGGTGCGCCAGGGATAGAGGGCGGCCGCCTGGAAGACATAGCCATAGGCGCGCGCCTTGCGGGCCTCTTCCGGCGTCATGCCGTTGACGCTGATTTCGCCCGATGTCGTCTTCTCCAGATCGGCGATAACGCGCAGGAATGTCGTCTTGCCGCAGCCGGAGGGGCCGATGAAGGAGACAAAATCGCCCTTGTTGACGTCGAGATTGACATTGCTCAGCGCATGCACCGGCCCGTCATTCGTCTGGAAGGTGAGACAGAGATCCTTGGCGGATACGACGGAGGCTGCTTGCATCGATAGGTTACCAGTCCTGTTTTCCCCGCGCCGGCGCGGTTTGCATGTTATGATGCTGCCCGGTTGCAAAACCCGCGGCAATGTCCATGGAGGATGAGAATGGACGCGAAGTCAAAGCCCACCTGCCACATTGTTCGTCCGAGCCACGCCTATGACGGCAAGCAGGGGCTCAGCTATTTCGAAGGCATTGCCGCGGAGACGGTGGGCGCCAAGGGCATCTGCATGCATCTCCTGACCATTCCGCCCGGCGTGCGCGCCAAGGCGCATCTGCACGAGGCGCATGAGACGGCGATCTACATGCTCTCCGGAGAGGCCCATACCTGGTATGGAGACGAGCTGGAACATCATGTCGTCGTCCATGCCGGCGAGCTTTTCTACATTCCGGCCGGCGTTCCGCATCTGCCCGCCAATCTCAGCAGCACGCCCTGCACGGCGATCATCGCGCGGACAGATCCCAACGAGCAGGAGAGCGTCGTGCTGCTGCCGGAACTCGACAGCCGCGTGCCGGACTGAGCCTACTTGCATAGCGGCAGCGGCCCCCATTTGATCGCGGCATCGGAGGCGAGGCCGATCGTATAGCCCTTCGGGCCGGAGGTGATCTTCGCCGTGTCCTCGCTCTCGCCTTCCTCGCCCTCGGCCTGGCAGGAGACCGTGGCGGTGAAGTTCTTGCCCTCGGTCTTCACGAGTTTCTTGATCTCGCAATAGGACGCGGCCGTGGTGATCGCCTCCGAGGTCAGCAGGAAGAAGTTTTCCGATCCGGTGCTTTCGCCCGTCTTGGCATAGGCACAGCCATCCTTGTTGCCGTAGCTGCCCTTGATCGGGAGCGTATCTGCGAAAGCCGCGGTGGAGAGCGCGGCCAGGGAGACAATCGTCAAAATCACAGGGCCGCGCATCGATATCACACCCCGCTTGCCGGGATGCCGGTGCGTTCGACCTTGCGGGGAGCGGTCAGCTCCTTCCAGGTCGAGAGCGCCTTGTTGACGGCCTGGAAGGGTTCGCGCTTGACGAATTCGCCATGGCCTTCCTGCGTCTTGATGGTCGATTCCTCGATGGCGACGACGCCGCGGGTCAGCGTGTAGCGCGGCAGGCCGGTGACTTCCTTGCCCTCGAAGACGTTGTAATCGATCGCCGATTGCTGGCTCTTGGCCGAGATCGTCTTGGAGCGCTTCGGATCCCAGACGACGATATCGGCATCGGCACCGACGAGGATTGCGCCTTTCTTCGGGTAGACGTTGAGGATCTTGGCGATGTTGGTCGAGGTGACCGCCACGAACTCGTTCATGGTGATGCGGCCGGTGGCGACGCCGTAGGTCCAGAGCATCGGCATGCGGTCTTCGAGGCCGCCGGTGCCATTCGGGATCTTGCGGAAGTCGCCGAGGCCGGTGCGCTTCTGGTCCGTGGTGAAGGCGCAGTGGTCGGTCGCCACCACCTGCAGCGAACCGGCGGAAAGCCCGGCCCAGAGTGAATCCTGGTGCTGCTTGTTGCGGAAGGGTGGGGACATGACGCGGCGGGCGGAGTGATCCCAGTCGCGGTTGAAATATTCGCTCTCGTCGAGCGTCAGGTGCTGGATCAGCGGCTCGCCATAGACGCGCATGCCGTTCTGGCGTGCGCGGCGGATCGCTTCGTGGGCCTGTTCGCAGGAGGTGTGGACGACATAGAGCGGCACGCCGGCCATATCGGCGATGATGATGGCGCGGTTGGTGGCTTCCCCCTCGACGGAGGCGGGGCGCGAATAGGCGTGTCCCTCGGGACCGTTATTGCCCTCGTCCATCAGCTTCTGCTGCATGGCAGCGACGACATCGCCGTTCTCGGCATGGACGAGCGGCAGCGCGCCGAGCTCGGCGCAGCGCGAGAACGAGGCGAACATTTCGTCGTCGTTCACCATCAGCGCGCCCTTGTAGGCCATGAAATGCTTGAAGGTGTTGATGCCCTTTTCCTGCACGATGGTCTTCATGTCGTTGAAGACCTGCTCGCCCCACCAGGTCACCGACATGTGGAAGGAATAGTCGCAATTGGCGCGGGTGGACTTGTTGTCCCAACGCTTCAGCGCGTCGAGCAGCGACTGACCGGGATCTGGCAGGCAGAAATCGACGACCATCGTCGTGCCGCCGGCCAGCGCCGCCCGCGTGCCGCTTTCGAAATCGTCGGAGGAATAGGTGCCCATGAACGGCATTTCGAGATGCACATGCGGATCGATGCCACCAGGCATGACGTAACAGCCGGAGGCGTCCAGCACTTCGTTGCCCGACAGGTTAGGCCCGATCTCGACGATCTTGCCACCCTCGATCTTCACGTCCGCCTTGTAGGTGAGGTCGGCGGTGACGATGGTTCCGTTCTTGATGACTGTGGTCATGGCTGTTCCCTGTTCTTTTCTGCTGATTTGGCAGGCGAGTAGAGGTTTGACTGAGGATCCATCTCAAGCCGGCGGCCCAGAGCGGCGAGGATTGTTTCGAGGACGGAGCGGCGATCCCGCGAGATATCCTGGTTCCAGAAGCGCAGGACGCCGTAGCCCTGGGTGTTCAGCCAGTCGGTGCGCTTGCTGTCATAGACGCTGTCGGCGTGCTGGAAGCCATCGACTTCGACGATCAGGCGATGTTCGCGACAGAGGAAGTCAACGATATAGGGGCCGAGGGGCACCTGGCGGGCGAATTTGTAGCCGTTGAGGCGGCGTGAGCGCAGGTCGCTCCAGAGGTGGTATTCTTCTTCGGTTTCGTTGTGGCGGAGGTTGCGGGCTTGGGTGGTTTTGCCGGGGCGATGCTTGCGGACATCCTGCTTGATGACCTTGGTGCCCGGAGCCCCCTCATCCGCCCTTCGGGCACCTTCTCCCCGAGGGGAGAAGGGGGAGGCTGACGGATCATCCGCTCGTCCCTTCTCCCCAGCGGGGAGAAGGTGGCCCGAAGGGTCGGATGAGGGGGCTCCGGGCGCGACGGTCATCACACCACAATCTCCGCCGTCTCCACCACCGCGTGGAACAGCACGTCCGCGCCGGCGGTCGCCCATTCCTTGGAAATCTCTTCCGCCTCGTTGTGGCTGAGGCCGCCGACGCAGGGGCACATGACCATGGTCGCGGGCGCCACCTTGGCGGCCCAGCAGGCGTCGTGGCCGGCGCCGGAGATGACGTTCATGTGGGAGTAGCCGAGCTTTTCGGCGGCGTCGCGGACGCGTCCGACCAGAACGGGGTCGAAGGTCACAGGGTCGAAGTGGCCGACGGCCTCGACGGAACAGCCGACGCCGAGCTCTTCGCAGATCTTTGCCGCTTCGGCCTCGATCTTGGCGCGCATGCGGTCAAGCTTTTCCTGGGAGGGCGTGCGGATGTCGACGGTGAAGACCACCTTGCCGGGGAGCACGTTGCGCGAATTCGGCGAGAAGAACACCTGGCCGACGCCGCCGACGGCGCCTGGTTGTTCGCCCATGGCGACACCCTGGACCATCTCGATGATCCGCGACATCGCGAGACCGGCATTGACGCGCATGTTCATCGGCGTCGAGCCGGTATGGGCTTCGCGGCCGGTGAGGGTGAATTCCAGCCACCACAGGCCCTGACAGTGCGTTACGACGCCGATCTGCTTGTTTTCGGCTTCGAGGATCGGGCCCTGCTCGATGTGATATTCGAAATAGGCGTGCATCTTGCGGGCGCCGACTTCCTCGTCGCCGAGCCAACCGATGCGCTTCAGCTCGTCGCCATAGGTCTTGCCTTCGGGATCCTTGCGGCCATAGGCATAGTCCATGCTGTGGACGCCGGCGAAGACGCCGGATGCCAGCATGGCGGGGGCGAAGCGCGCGCCTTCTTCGTTGGCCCAGTTGGTGACGACGATGGGGTGCTTGGTCTTGATGCCGAGATCGTTCATCGTGCGCACCACCTCGAGGGCGGCGAGGACGCCGAGCACGCCGTCATACTTGCCGCCGGTCGGCTGGGTGTCGAGATGGCTGCCGACATAGACGGGCAGGGCATCGGGATCGGTGCCTGCGCGGGTTGCGAACATCGTGCCCATCTTGTCGACGCCCATGGCCATGCCCGCGGCGTCGCACCATGTCTTGAAGAGGCTGCGGCCCTCGCCGTCGGCATCCGTCAGCGTCTGGCGGTTATTGCCGCCGGCAATGCCGGGGCCGATCTTCGCCATGTCCATGAGACTGTCCCACAGACGGTCTCCGTTGACGCGCATGTTCTCGCCTGGTGCTGCCACCATTCTGAAAGTCCTCACCTGTTTTCTTCGGTCATGCAAGGGGCATGCCCGGTCTGTTCCCGTGGCCAATTTCCAGCGCCGTTTTTCGTTTTCTTTGCGCCGGAAAATCCGCAGTTGCCTTTGTTTTGCATCTGACGGATAATTTGACCGATTGGTAAACATTACAGCTTCCGGCGCTGGGCTCAAGACGGAAAACAGCAAAAATACCGACAAAATTGCGGGCGATTGCTCAAAAAGACGGCAGGGGACACTGCTTCTCCAAACTTGAGTGAAGCAGTTGAATTAGAAGGGGAAACGAGAGCCATATGGCCATTCCGAGAGCAGCCAGGACGCAGCGCCGGACGCGCATCCAGGAAGAGAAGGAAGAGCAGATTCTCGAGGCAGCGCTCGACGTGTTTTCGGTGAGCGGCTTCCGCGGTTCCACCATCGACCAGATCGCTGCCGCCGCCGGCATGTCGAAGCCCAATCTGCTCTATTATTTCCGCACCAAGGAAGCGATGCACCGGGCGCTGATCGACCGCGTGCTCTACACCTGGCTCGAGCCGCTGCGCGCCTTCAATGCCGAGGGCAATCCTGAAACGGAAATCCGCAGCTATATCCGCCGCAAGCTCGAGATGGCGCGCGACTTTCCGCGCGAGAGCCGGCTTTTCGCCAACGAGGTGCTGCAGGGCGCGCCGCATATCGAGGACGAGCTGAAAGGGCCGCTGAAGAGCCTGGTCGACGAGAAGGCGGAGGTGATCCGCGCCTGGGCGAAAACCGGCAAGATCGCCAAATGCGACCCCTATCACCTGATCTTCTCGATCTGGTCGACGACGCAGCATTATGCCGACTTTGACGTACAGGTGCGGGCGGTTCTCGGCCAGGAGCATTCCGGCACGGGTCGTTTCGAGGACGCGGCGCGGTTTTTGGAACAGCTCTTCGTCGGCGGGCTGATGGTGCAGCCCGCCTGACGGTTCATGCCTTCTTCAGCGGCATCATCTTGTCGAGGGCGGCTGCGACGCTTTCGATCGTGTAGGGCTTCTGCAGGATATTCGCGCCGCTGAAGTTTTTCGCTACCGCCTCGCCGTAACCCGTTGCAAAGACCAGCGGCGTGCCGGCCTTCACCAGCTTTTCCGCGACCGGGAAGCTGGTCTCTTCCCCAAGATTGACGTCGAGAACCGCCAGGTCGAAATGCTTGGCGGCGACGATATCGAGCGCCTGGGCAACGCTTGGCGCCAGCGACACGTCCTTGGCGCCGAGCTGCAGGAAGATGTCCTCGCCGTCCATGGCGATGATCAGATTGTCCTCGACCAGCAGGACGCTGCAGCCCTGCAGCGGCTTTTCCGATATGACCGTCGCCGCGCGGGCCACCGGCTCCTCGCGGGTCTCCGGCAGGATCGAAACCGGCCCTTCGGCGAAGGTGACGTATTTCGCCGGAATGGTGAAATCGGCCTGCAGACCTGCCTGCGCATAGCGGACTTCCGCCTTGCCGCCGAGATCGTAGGGGATCGAGTGCCGGATGATCGTCGTGCCAAAGCCCTGGCGCTTCGGCGCCTTGACGGGCGGACCGTCGGCCTCGCGCCATTCGATCAGCAGATTGCCGTTGCCGTCCTTTTTCCAGGAGACGGCAACCGTGCCGCTGTCGCAGAGGCTGCCATATTTGGCGCTGTTGGTGACCAGTTCGTGGAACACCAGAGCGGCCGTCGAGAAAGCCTGCGGCCCGAGCAGGACTTCGTCGCCGCGCATGATGACGCGGGCGGCGTTCTTGCCGAGATAGGCGGCGGCCTCGGCCTGCAGCAGCGAACGGAGCGAGGCGGGCGCCCAGTGATCGCGGGTGATCTGGTCATGGGCGCGCGACAATGCCTGGACGCGGCCTTCCAGCTGGCCGACGAATTCGCCGATATCGCCGTTGCCGGTGCGCGACTGGCGGATCAGGCCGCTGATCAGGCTCAGGATGTTGCGGACGCGGTGATTGAGCTCGGCGATCAGGATTTCCTGCCGCTCGTTGGCCTGCTGGCGCACGGCGCTCGCCTCGTCGGCAAGGCGCAGGATCACCTCGATCAGCGTCACGCGGATGGTATCGGCCACGCGCTTTTCGGCTGCCGTAAAGGGTTGCGAGCGGCCGCGGACCAGCTCCGACCAGCTCTCGAAACTCTTGCGCGGCGTCAGCCGCGGGCCGTTCGGGCCGTATTCGACAGGCTTGTGCGGATCGCCGGCCCAGCGGACGGTGCGGACGATTTCCTGGCGGAACAGGATAACGTAGTCACGCGGCGAGCGCGAGATTGGGATCGCCATCAAACCGGCGACGGTGCCCTCGATACCAGAATCTGGAAAGAATTCCTCGAGGTGGTCGGTGGTGAAGACGCGGCCCGACGAGGTGCGGTTGAGAACCTTCACCAGTCCCGCGAACTGCTCCTGCGACGGGGCAAGGCCCGTGACTGCGGAGCGGCCGTTGATCCACACACCGATGCCGTCGGCGGGGATGGCGTCGGACAGCGCATCGATCAGCCAGGTCGGATCGTCGAGCAGGCTGGCATTGTCGGCGACCGAGGTCAGCAGCCGGTCGGCGATGCGCCGCGCCTTGGTCTCGAATTCGAGCGCCAGCCGCCGCTCGCGGCTTTCGAGACGCGAGGCGAACATCTGGCCGAAAAGCTCGGAGGTCGAGCGGCGTTCGAAGGAGGGCAGGCGGGCGGAATAGTGGTGGCAGGCAAAGAGGCCCCAGAGCTTGCCGTCGACGATGATCGAGATCGACAGCGAGGCGCCGACGCCCATGTTCTTCAGATATTCGATGTGGATCGGCGAGACCGAGCGCAGGATCGACATGGAGAGATCGAGCGGCCGGCCGTGCTCATCGACTTCCGGCTGGATGCCAACCGGCGTCGAGTTCACATCGGCGATGACGCGAAAGAGATTGCGCACATAGAGCGCACGGGCCTGGACCGGGATATCGGAGGCCGGATAGTGCAGGCCGAGGAAAGAGCCAATGCCGGGACGCGCCGCCTCGGCGACCACTTCGCCGGATCCCTTCTCGTCGAAGCGGTAGACCATGACGCGGTCGAAACCGGTCAGCGCCCGTGCCTGGCGGGCGCCTTCGCGGAAGAAAGCTTCCATGGTCTCGGCCTGGTCGAGACGAGCCATCATGCTGCGGATCGACAAGGTCGCGCCGCCCTGGCTCCCGTCCTGCGACGGTTCGGCCTCGATCACCACCTGGCCGTCGCTGATATGCAGCGCCACGTCGAAAAGCGGACCGGTCTCGGAAAACTGGATGCCGAACAGGCGCTCGACGATATCCGGGCCGCGGATCACCGCGAGGCGGTTGCGCAACGTGTGCAGCGTCTGGGACATGATGACGTCGGACAGCGGGTGACCGAGCACGTCATTGTGGCTGACGCCGAGGAATTGCTCGAGATTTTCGGAGGCCCGGGCAATCAGCCAGTCGGGCGAGGAGACGAGCAGGAAGCCGAACGGCTGAATCGAGCCGAGGCGATGGATCGGTTCACGGTCGCAATTTGTCAGATCGACGCGGTCGAAGGTTTCGCTCACGAGGCGGCCATCTCCAGTTCCATCGCCGCTGCCCGATGGAACAGGGCGAAGACGGCGCGGGCGGCTTCAACCGCTGCTGCCTCATCGGCCCCTGATGCATCCAGCATATCCATGAAGGCCTTCATGCCGCCCTTGGGGCCGAAAGGGCTGAGATAGGCCGCGGGCAGTCCGTCGCCGACGGCCTTTGCGAGCATCGCGCCACCGAGCTTGGAGCCTTCGAGTACGTAGACGGCGCCGAGAAGGGCCGCATCGTCGGGCATATCGGGTGCGGCGAGCGAGGGCGGCAGCGGCGCGTTCATGGCGGTGAGATCATCCACCAACAGATCGCGGCGGCGGCGCTCCTTCCAGTCGGGGATCAGCCGTTCGATGCCTGCGTTTTCAAGGGCGATTTCAACGGTAGGTACGGCGCGTGCATGGGCCGACAGGAAAGCCCTGTAATCCGCTTCGCGTCCGAGATCGAACCGGCCAAAAAGTGCATCGACGTCAGCGTGGCAATCGCTGGTGCCCGCGCGTAGCGCGTTTCGGAGTGACATGAGATTGCTGTTCCGTTCGATCGTAACCCGGGATGCCGCATCATCGCGATACGGCATTTTGACGATATACGGCAGGCTTTCATGATTTCCAGTGAATAGGATAAGAAATCCAGAGACTTCAGAGGTTTGGTAAATTTCGCGGGGTTCATTCCATGAGCCGCGGCAGGCGCTCGACCAGGGTGTCGATCGCCAATCGCACCTTTGGCAGCATGACCGGCGAGCGCGGCCAGACGGCGTGCGACTGGAAGACGACGGGGCGGATGCCGGTCAGCACCCGCACCAGGCGGCCGGCCGCCACATGCTCGCGGACCATCCAGCAGGGCAGCCAGACGAGCCCGGCGCCTGCAACGGCGAGGTCGCAGATGGTCGCCAGATCGTCCATGCGCAGCCTTGATTGCGGCTCTACCCGCCGCCAGGGATCGTCATCGGTGGGAAAGACCCAGGTTCGGTGGCTCGCCTGCTTGCCATAGATGATGCCGGTGTGGCTGGCGAGATCATTCAGCGTTTCGGGCGTGCCGTGTCTTGCCAGATAGTCGGGCGAGGCGCAGACCGTCAGCCGCTGGTTGGCGATCAGCCGCGCCATGATGTTCTCGTCGTCCTTCAAGGGGCCGTTGCGGATCGCCAGATCGTAGCCGTCTTCGAGCAGGTCGACGATACGGTCGTTGAAGGAGAGATCGAGTTCCAGCTCGGGATGGTCGTCGAGCAGGGAGACGAGGAGAGGGGCGACGCATTGGCGCCCGAAGATCACCGGCATCGAGACCCGCAGCTTGCCGCGCACCGTGCGTTTTCCGGCTTCGAGCAGCGCCTCGCCGATGCGGATTTCCTCCAGCGCCTTGAGGCAGCGTTCGTAGAAGAACCGGCCTTCGTCGGTCAGGCTTTGTGCGCGCGTCGTGCGGTGGAAGAGGCGCACGCCGAGGCGTTCCTCCAGCCGGGCGATGGTCTTGCCGACTGCCGAGCGCGTCAGGTTCAGGCCGCTTGCCGCCGCCGAGAAGCCACCGGCTTCCACGACCTCGACGAAGACGGAAATGCCGCCGAGCTTCTCCATTATTGTATCCTCAATGGAACCGATCTTGAGAATTTATATCGCAACTGCGGTGCTGAATTCAACGATAGCATGGCTCCATTCGCTGAATATGCAAAGGAGCAGATGCGATGACCAAGGCAAGGCAGTGGACGATCGACGGGATCGGGCCGAAGAACCTGACAATATCGGACGCGCGGGTGGACGACCCCGGACATGATCAGGTTCTGGTGCGCACCGAGGCGGTATCGCTGAACTATCGCGACAAGCTGGTGATGGAAACCGGCATGGGCCTGCCGCTGCAATTTCCCTTCGTTCCGGCTTCCGACATGGCCGGGATTGTCGAGGCGGTCGGGCCCGGCGTGACGCGTTTCAAGCCGGGCGACCGGGTGATCTCGACCTTCTCTCCCGGCTGGATCGACGGCAAGAACGCCGGCGATGCGCGCAATCCGCCCTACCGCACGCTCGGCGGCATCTATCCCGGCGTGCTCTCGGATTATCTCACCTTCTCCGAGGACTGGTTCGTCAAGGCACCTGTTACGCTCGATGCGGCCGAAGCCAGCACCTTGCCCTGCGCCGGTCTGACGGCCTGGTTTGCGCTCGTCGAGCGCGGCAAGCTGAAGGCCGGGCAGAAGGTGCTGATCCAGGGCACCGGCGGTGTCGCGCTCTTCGGCGTGCAGATCGCCAAGGCGCATGGCGCCGAGGTGTTCGTCACGTCGGGCAGCAAGGACAAGCTCGAGCGCGCCCGCGCCATCGGCGCCGATCACGGCTTCGGCCGGGATAACTGGGTGGAAACACTCTACGGCCTGACCGATGACTATGGCGCCGACCAGATTCTCGAAATCGCCGGTGGCGCGAATTTCGGCGAAGCACTGAAGGCCGTCGCCGTCGGCGGCCATATCCATGTCATCGGCGTGCTCGAAGGCTTCGAGATCTCAGGGCCGGTCGCGCCGCTGCTTCTGAAGTCGCCGACCGTGCAGGGCATCAGCGTCGGTCACCGCCGGGCGCTGGAGGATTTCGTCCGGGCGGTCGATATCTCGGGCATCAAGCCGGTCATCGACAAGGCCTATGCCTTCGAGCAATTGCCGGAAGCGCTGGCGCATCTCGACCGCGGCCCGTTCGGCAAGATCGTCGTGACTTTCTAAAACACCGGCTCCCGCGGATCGGCGGGAGCCTTTCAACCTGACAACAAGCTTGCTGATCCTGCAGGCAAGCGAACATGATGTCGCAATCACACATCAATGTTCTTTCAACGATTCCGGTCTATTCAGAACCTGTCTCAATCATTTTCCATTACGGCATGATTGCCCGATCGACTTACGCCACTGCCGCCATGACTGGCGAAACAGTGTGCTTGGGGGTCACTTATGACATCAATTTCTTCCAGTCCCAATTCCGCTCTACTCATCCTTCAGGCTCAGTCGTCTGCCGCGGCCGACAAGACCAAGACTGCCGCTCCGGACCTGGTGGCGACCGCCAACGGCCAGGCTCCGGTGCAAAAGGCCGGCATCAGCCCCCAGCCGACGCAGGCAGAATCCAAGATTTCCGACGCCCTGTTCAGCGTCAACAATCGCTCCATCACCCAGATGAAGCTCGACCTGATCGACCGCACCGGCGAGGCGCTCGGCATCAAGAAGGACGATTACGCCTCGACCGATGATTTCGTGGCGGCGATGAAGAAGGTCGTCACCAACATCAAGGCGCATGAAGGCTGGGAACAGGTCATCGCCAAGATCGAGAAGGACCTCGGCCTCGACAAGCTCGGCGTCTCCCTGGAAGACGTGATCAACAGCGCGCGCGATCCTGAAAAGGACGACAAGGTCACCGAAGCGCTGAAGAAGCAGGCCGGGATGATCGATGAAAAAGAAGACGATGCCGACAAGGCCGTGCTGCTGAAGAAGAACGAGGACGGCACCTACGCACCCGCCGACGCTGCCCCGCAGAACTGAAGCGGCCGGCTCAAAATCTGAATGGCAATAGGCCCGCAGGTCGTCCCGCGGGCCTTTTTCATTCGTCCTTCCCGCTCCCGCATGCAGATACGAGAGCGGCCCGCCATCACGCAGCTGCCGCTTCGCTCTCGAAGCTGAAGCCTTCATCGGCCCAGCCGGTCATGCCGCCGATCATCACCTTCACCTTCTTGCCGAGGCGGGCGAGGCGGAGTGCTGCCTTGTCGGTGCCGTTGCAGTGCGGTCCGGCGCAGTAGACGACGAAAAGCGTGTCTTCGGGCCATTCGGCCATGCGATGCGCGGTCATCTTTCCATGCGGCAGGTTGATGGCGCCGGGGATGTGCGAGGCTGCGAACATCGCGGGCGAGCGGACGTCGAGGAGCACGAAATCGGCCTTGCCCGCGGCAAGCGATGCGTTGACGTCCCAGCAGTCGGTCTCGAAGGCGAGCTTGCGGGCATAATAGGCGGCGGTGGCCTCCGGGGCGGCGGCCGGGGTTTCGCTGACGAAGCTTGGCATGGGCGGGTCCTTTCGTTCGGGTTGCAGCCCGTTATCGCCGATGCTATGGCTTGGCGAAATTGGCCGGAATGACGATGAGCGTAAAGATCATGCCAAATCTTGTGGGACCGCAAGTCGCGGTGCTGGCCTATGACGGGCTCTGCACCTTCGAATTCGGCATCGCCTACGAAGTCTTCGGCCTGCCGCGCCCGGAGATGGGCGAGGGATGGTACCGTTATTCGGTCTGCGGCATCGAGCCGGGACCGCTGCGCGCCGCCGGTGGCCTGACGGTTGCCGCCGATCACGGGCTCGAGGTGCTGCAGAAGGCCGACCTGATCGTCGTGCCCGGCTGGCGGTCGATCGATGCGCCGGTGCCTGACGATCTCATAGCGGCCCTTCGCGCCGCCCATCGCCGCGGCGCCCGTATCATGTCGCTCTGCTCGGGTGTCGCCGTGCTCGCCGCATCGGGCCTGCTCTCCGGCCGCCGGGCGACGACGCACTGGCGCTATGTCGGGGCGATTGCTGAGCGCTATCCCGACATCATCTTCGACGCCGGTGTTCTCTACATGGACGAGGGCAGCATCCTGACGGCGGCGGGAAGTGCCGCCGGTATCGATCTCTGTCTGCATGTGGTGCGCGGCGATTTCGGCGCTGACGCCGCCAACAGCGTCGCCCGCCGCCTGGTCCTGCCGCCGCATCGCGAAGGCGGCCAGGCGCAGTTCATCCATGCGCCGGTGCCCCAGGCACGCGAAGGCATCCGCCTCGGACCGCTGATCGAGTGGATGCGCGAGCGGCTCGACGAAGAGCAGCCGGTCAGCCTGCTCGCCGACAAGGCCGGTATGAGCCAGCGTACGTTCCAGAGGCGTTTCGAAAAGACGACGGGCCTCAGCGTCGGCGAATGGCTCTTGAAGGAGCGCCTGCGCCACGCGCGGGAACTGCTGGAAAAGCAGGCTGCGGCATCGCTGGACGACATCGCTGCAGCAAGCGGGTTCGGAACAGTCGCAACGATGCGGCACCACTTCCGCAAGCGGCTGGGAACGAGCCCGGGGGCGTATCGGAAGACGTTTGCGGGAGTGGCTTAGGCCCGAGCGCGATAGGCAGGACGTCGATATCCCTCTCGCGGCGCACTTGGAAGGGCTGGATGCATTCCCGGCTGATGGCTACGGCGGTGATGGTGGCGCGACATTAATGACGAGAATATCGACGCCTATGTGAAGCGGTCGGCTACTTCTTTTCCTTCGCCGCGCCGCGAGGGGCCGCGCAGAGGACGGCCTCCGCACTGGGGGCGAGCCGCCGCTTGGAACCAGTCCGGATGGACGTCGTTATCCCGTGGCCACGGAGCAGGCAGCATTTCACGCTGACCCGCACGATCTCAGCCCGAATAAGGAGAGGCAACGCAATGGGAAAGAAGTTGAACCGCGTCTACCAAGCGCTTCTGGATGGCGCTATCGACGGTCTCTCCGATCAAGCGCTCTATTCATATGTCCAGGAAGAGTGCCCGAAGACCTCGAGCAAGCGCATTGTAAAGGCTTCGCTTCTCGCCTTGACCGATCCCGACGTGAAGAGCAAACGCGTGCTTGATGTCGTCTATGCCTTGGCCATCAAGTACCGCCTCGAGAGCCTCGGTGTTGAAGAGGATCACGACGAAGACGACGAAACGACCGCCGCGCCATCCGTCACGGAAGAAACGAAAAGCAAGCTATCTGCCTCGACGTCTCCCGTCAGCCTGTCGAAGGATGTTGCGCTCCCTCAGGAGCCCGCCCCTGGCGGAGAAAGTCTGCACTGATCGCGCTATTGCTGAGCCGGGTCGATGGCTCAACGTTATCGGTAGCGCTCGTGAAGCGCCAAAGTTCCTAGAAGGTCTCGCAGACCGGGTTGGCCAACTATGGCTGCCGCGCCCTTAAGAGGGAACCATTTCACTTTGCGGACCAGCTTCTCGGGATAGACGCGCTTCACCTTTAGCGCCTTCACGAGATGAACCGTCACTCTATAGCGGTAAGGGCTGGTGTCCTTGTAGTAGGTGAACGACCCAATCGGTAAGTTCTCAATATCCCCGACAATCCCAGCCTCTTCGAACGCCTCTCTTTTTGCGGCTGTCCACGAGGATTCCCCAGACTCGATGTGGCCCTTGGGCAAGCCCCAACGCCCATTCCGCCGGCTGCCCACGAACAGGATCTCGGGGCCCTTTCTGCCTTGGCGAAGACAGATAGCGCCTGCCTGGGCGATGTCGCCGGCGGAATGCGAAAGACTTTCTTGGGAATTTGGAGTTTCCTGCAGCATGATACACCCGGTGCGATCACGACCATCTGTCAGTCGTGAGACCCTAGACGACCGTGGCGAGCCTGTCCACATGCGCGGTGGTGGCTCATGGATTGCTTGCCAGACCGAACTTCAACAACAGCTGCTTCAATTCGGGCTCGCAGACGCGGTTTGCGGCGTCGACCGGGTTCAGCCAGACGACGTCCCGCTCCGCCATTTCCGGAAAGCGCCGTTTTTGCTTCCGAGCTTTCAGCAGATGCACCTCGACCAGTGGGCGGACCTTGCGGCCGTCGGCAAGCTCCTTGCCGTAGTGGAAAGCGCCGAAATTTCGATGCTTGGCGCGACCGATGATGCCTGCTTCTTCCCACGCTTCCTGTTCGGCAACGGCGGAAGGGTCCAAGCCGGGGATCGGCCACCCTTTCGGGATCATCCAGCGCCTGGTCTGCCTGGTGGTGATCAGCAGAACTTCTCGCCCATGATCGGCGGTTCGATGGCAGAGAGCCCCGTACTGGCGGATCGCGCCGTCAACGCTTTCAAGGTCATGCTGGGCCGCGAATTCCGGTACCATGAATGCTTTCTTCAGCTCTTCGATGGGTGAAGAGGCAATGCGACGTCGATATGAGGTAAGCGTAAAGCCATACCGCATCGATGTGACACGCAGATGATGGCGGACCTTCGCCATGAACGCGTCTTTGCAACTGCCGGGTTATCGACAGGCAGAGGCATCGAAGTACTATGTCCCGGTCTGAAACAGGAAGATGCGCAGATGGTGGACATTCAGCGTTTTCATGAGACGGCATCCCCCAGAGATACAGCGCCTACAGGCCTTGCCTACATCGAGGACACCGTCCGTCGTGCCATTCACGGCGGCTGTGATGTTTCGGCCGAGCGAGGAGACGCGCGCGTCGCAGAGCACGTCTGGTGCCTGAAGGCCCGCCGCCCCAAAGGCGATGAGCTACCCTTCGCCACGGTCTTCGTTGATGACGAGAAGGGTGGCTACTACACGCTCTACCAGACCGGATGGAACAACAATGCCCGGCATGAGCGGCACTATTTCAAAGACCGTGACGACGCCGCGAACTTCATGCTGTTCGCGATCTCGCTTGGCAAGCCGCACTAGCGGCGCCGCTACCGATTGTGGTTCGCAATGATGAACTTCAGGTAGTTGCCGGCATCGGCAACGTCGCGAAAGAGGTGTCTTGCAGACCCTTTGGGTCCCGTCGTCCAGCCTCCCACCGGATAGTCGCGGAACAGGCGCCCCGTTGCCGGATCGCGCTTGACCCAGCCATGATCGATGGGCTCGCCGTCCGAGCGGCGACAGACGAGCAGCGCTGGTTCCGGACCCGAGAGCGTCTTCACGAGATAATGTTCGGCGAAGCCGTCAATGCCGTGCAGCACTTCGGTGATTGTTCCAAAGGCATCTGTCGGGGATGTTGCCTCGGCTGGGGAATTGGCGGTTCGTCTCGAACGGTAGGTATTCATCTGCATGCCATTGGATCTCAACACCGCTCATGTCGGTGCAGGACTTGGATGTCAACAGTGGACAGCGAGTTAGGGCTTGGGCTTTTCGTCGCCATTGGCACTTTCGCGGGTCTCCATCGCAAGGTCGTGGAGCGCTTGTGTATCCTCGGGATCGAATTCCGCCGACAAGATCACAGTCAGGAAGGCCGCGCGAGCGATCTCCTTTTTGGACGCTTTCGGGTGGCGTTCCTTGACGGCGTCTATCAGCGCCTTCGGCATCATGCCGGGCACCGCGAGTTCCCGGATTGTCGCGGCAATCTCCTCCATTTCCCGGAGCTTCTTCTCGCGCATGGATGCCTCCTGTGATCAGCGCAGAAGACTTTCACATGAATATTAGAGTTTTATGATCCGCGGGGACGCCTGACGCGCAGCCCCACGTCATCACCAGTTTGCTATCATAGCCCTGTCACCGATCGTGGATACCTTTCCACTGCTCGCCTGATGCTCATTCCTGCAGCCGAGCCGACCTCAAGCCCGCCCTGGTGGCGGGTTCTTTTTCGCCCGAAACCGTACCAAGCAAGTCCGCACGGAACCTTGTTCGGCAACGCGATTTAACATGAACCGTGAAGGAGGATGTTGCCATGGACAGAGAACAGCAGCAGCGCGAGCGCGCCTATAAAATCTGGGAGGATGAGGGCCGTCCGGAAGGCCAGCACGAAGACCATTGGCGGCGAGCCGAGGAGCAGCATGAAGCAGCCGAACAGGATGCTGCTGATATCACCAAAGCCAACCAGGACGCCGCGGACGAGTTCAACGGCGACGAGAATTCAGGGCTTGCCACGGACATTCGTCCGCCCTCGACCATCAGCCCCGATTGAGACGACGGCCCGAGTTCGGACTGCTCGATGAGCGCTAGTATTCGGCTTCGTTAGTTCACGGCGGCGGCGGTCGGTCGCCGATGCGACGCGGGAGCCAGACATGCCAGCGCTTGTCGAAAGCTTCGAAGAATTCCTGCGCCGTTGCGAAAGCGTTCACTCGACTACTTCAACGGCAACGGCAACGGCGATGCGCGTTCGACATTTCGACATCGCTCGATCCGGCGACTTTTCTCCGCCGTCCGGTGAACGGATGGTCGGTGCCAAAAGCGTCAACGATGCAAATGGAAAAGGTGCGGCTTCGTTCAAGGAAGGCATTGCACCGACACCGGCAATACGCCAAAGTTGGGATAGCGATCCTGTTTCTTCGCCGAAATGTAGGATGTCGTCCGTTTCACTCGTCCTATGTGTGACAGCAAAAGGAGAACGGTATGACAACGCAAGCCCCCAACACCGAGGAAGAGGCCATTGTGGCCATGCTGATGATGCGCGCGACGGCAATCGGCGAGAAGCGCGCGAAAGAGGCGCTGTCGTTCGACACGGACGACTCCGTCGAATTCTCGCTTGCGCCGCCGCTCGTCTACCATGGCAAGGACGAGGCCGGACTGCAGGAATGGTTCGGTACGTGGCACGGCCCGATCGGCGGAGACGTGCAGGATGCGAAGCTCACGATCGGAGCGGACGTGGCGTTCTGGAGTGGTCTTGTCAACATGACGGGGACGAAGACTGACGGCACGGTTCTCGATCTCTGGTTCCGTCAGACCCTGGGCCTCGTGAAAAAAGATGGGCGGTGGCTGGTCGCCCATCAGCACGCTTCCGTTCCGTTCGCCATGGATGGCAGCGGGAAGGCGATGCTCGATCTCAAGCCTTGATCGTGTTCGTGTCGACGCTGGAAGTATTCGGACGGCAGTGGTCGGCTGAGACTCGTCCATCAGCGACCATCCGGCAGGCGTGTCTGCGAGATCGAAGCGCTGCGCACGCCTAGCTGACCTCTAGCTACCAAGCAGCAGGGTAGCCAACGCGACCTGCGAATTCACGCCAAGCTTGGAATAGACGCTCCTGAGATGTGTCCGGACTGTCTCATATCCGATCTGAAAGGCGGTTGCCGTTTGCCTCGGCGTGTTGCCGGATGCGATGCTGAGAGCAACCTTGACCTCCGTCGCCGTGAGTCTGGAGGACTCCAGGAGCGATCGCTGGCGATCCTGCAAGGTTGCGAGGGTAGGTTCGACGATGACGGCGACGGTTGGCCCCTCGAGAAACTCGGTGAACGCGCTGGATTGTAGTCTGACGATCGTGAGGCGGAAGCTGTTCTGATCGCGGTCGTCTCGGACGAACGATGTCTGGGGCAGGGCATATCGGCTGCCGCGGACGAGGAGCATTTCCAGCGCTGCCGCCGAACGCTCGCATCGGATTGAGACCTTCCCGTCTGGCCCTACGCGCACAGGAAAGCCGGAGCCGAGTATCGACTGCGCCGCTTGGTTTGACCAACGGAGCCGACGTCTCTCGGAAACGTAGAACAAACCCGCTCCGATACTGTCGAACAGGCCTCTCGCACCCTGCGCTTCAGGCGCAACGAGGTCGCGCTTCCGGATGAAGTCGAAGGCTCGCTTGAGGTGAGGCGATAGCAAAGTGTATCGCTCCGCCGCGATGCGATTGGCTTCAGGATCGGAAGACGATGTTGCAGTCGAGAGGATGAACGTCCGGGTCTCTTCCCGGATGATGGAGACGCCGACACTCGTTTCGCATCCGGCCTGTCGCTTTAACCAGTCGTTGTAAAATTCCGATTTCACGAGATCCCGGCGCGCGAAGATTTCGTCGCCGCAAAGACCTTGGCCGACAGGAACCATGTTCATGCGCGGGATCCAGGGGTTCACCGCTGCATAGTGGCTGCTGAAATCCGCGACCTCAGCGTCAGTGAAACCGGAGATAAACGGAACGTGGGCGACCGGAGACGCCAGATCATGGTAGTGCAAGCCGCCTTTCCATCCGGTGAGGTTTTGGCGACGGCATCCAGGAATGACTGCCAGTCGCTCTCTCCGAACAGGCTGCCGTAAATCAAGTCCGTCAGATGCGATGTCGTCTCGGCAGCGCGCATGCAACTCCCCAAGTCCCCCCGATCGTCGTTTTCGCAGATTGCTCGGGAAATCTCCAGTAGTGCAATCGATGAGGTTGTATCGCTACGAGGGCATACTCTCTCCTCCAAGTGGAGGAGGCTGTCGCCCCGGTTGTGGGATATCAATTTCGGCGGGCCGCCAATTTTCGATGGCTACCGTCACCAGACAAGCAAAAAGGGGACACAGATGAAGTCGATGCACGTGATCGCAGTGCTCGTTGCAATGGGCAGCCTCGCTGGCTGCCAGTCCGTACTGAAATCCGAACCCGCCAAGGGCACCCTGCCAGCTGGCCACAAAGTGCTCGTCGACGACGGCACGTGCCCGGCAGGACAGGTCAAGCAGGTTACCGGAGCCACTCCGGGTGCGCCACGCCTCAAGGAATGCGTGCCGATGCCCGCAAACTAAGTCGGCAATGCGTGCGAGACGGGGGACCATCTCGCACGAGCTGGGCATCGCCAAGCTTCAGGAAGGCGGGCTCGATCGCGGCGCCGCCGGGTGCTTGTGACGCGGGAAGGCGCAATGCTCGCCGCCAACATTCTCGTCTGAGGGTCTAAATCCGGTGAGCCGCGACGGTTCAGCGTGTTATCAGCACCGATACGCCTGTAGGCACCGCCGCGGCTCAAATCCCGCCGCGGCGTTGCGATCGTGCTACTCCGCGGCCTGTCTCGCCATCGGGTTGTTTGGGTGCGTCGTCCAGTTGGCATAGTTCGGATCGACGAGCTTGCCGGTGCGTTCGTCCAGCGCGCCGACGGGGAGGCCTTCCATGGTGATGCAGTTCTCGACCGGGCAGACGTTGACGCAGAGATTGCAGCCGACGCATTCGTCTTCCATCACCTCGAAATGCCTGACACCATCGACGAAGTTGGTGATCGCCTGGTGCGAGGTGTCCTCGCAGGCGATGTGACAGCGGCCGCACTTGATGCAGGCGTCCTGGTCGATCTTCGCCTTGGCGATGTAGTTGAGGTTCAGGTACTGCCAGTCGGAAACATTCGGCACGGCGCGGCCGGTGATGTCGTCGAGGGTGCGGTGGCCCTTTTCGTCCATCCAGGCCGCGAGGCCGGAGATCATCTCGTCGACGATCTTGAAGCCGTAGGTCATGGCGGCGGTGCAGACCTGGACGTTGCCGGCGCCGAGCACCAGGAACTCGGCCGTATCGCGCCACGTGGTGACGCCGCCGATGCCGGAGATCGGCAGGCCCGCCGTCTCAGGATCGCGGGCGATCTCTGCCACCATGTTCAGCGCAATCGGCTTGACCGCCGGACCGCAATAGCCGCCATGGCTGCCGCGTCCGTCGATCGAGGGTTCGGGTGAAAAGGTGTCGAGGTTGACCGAGGTGATCGAGTTGATCGTGTTGATCAGCGACACCGCATCCGTACCGCCTGATTTGGCGGCGCGGGCGGGGCGGCGGATATCGGTGATGTTCGGCGTCAGCTTGGTGATGACGGGCATGCGGGTGTACTGCTTGCACCAGCGCACCACCATCTCGATATATTCGGGCACCTGGCCGACCGCGGCACCCATGCCGCGTTCGGACATGCCGTGCGGACAGCCGAAATTGAGTTCGATGCCGTCGGCGCCGGTCTCTTCGACCAGCGGCAGGATCGCCTTCCAGCTCTCCTCCTCGCAGGGCACCATGATCGAGGCGATCAGCGCCCGGTCCGGCCAGTTCATCTTCACCTGCTTCATTTCCCGCAGGTTGGTCTGCAGGTCGCGGTCGGTGATCAGTTCGATATTGTTCAAACCAAGCAGGCGGCGGTCGGCGCCCCAGATCGCGCCGTAGCGCGGGCCGTTGACGTTGACGACGGGCGGGCCTTCCTCGCCGAGCGTCTTCCAGACCACGCCGCCCCAGCCCGCCTTGAAGGCACGCTCGACGTTATAGGCCTTGTCGGTCGGCGGCGCGGAGGCGAGCCAGAACGGGTTCGGGGATTTGATGCCGACGAAATCATTGCGGAGATCAGCCATTGTTCATGCTCCCCTTCAGGCGACGGCGACGGCCGGCTGCGAACCTGCAGCAAGCACGCGGTTGATGGATTCGGCGGCGTCGCGGCCTTGCGCGACGGCCGAAACGGTGAGGTCGTCGCCGCCGAGCACGCAGTCGCCGCCGGCCCAGACGCCATCGATCGAGGTGCGGCCCTCGCCATCGATGGCGATGCGGCCGGCTTCCATGCGCAGCGCTCCGAGGCCCGAGGCCTCGAAGGTCTGGCCGATCGCCTTGAAGATCTGGTCTGCGGCAATCACGCCGGTTTCACCGGTTGTCACCAGCCGCCCTTCGGCGAGCGCGGTATATTCGACCTCGATGCCGGCGACCTTGCCATCCTTGGCGACGATCGATTTCGGGGCCAGCCAGTGGCGGATAATGACGCCCTTGGAGGCCGCCAGATCCTGTTCGAAACCGGAGGCGTTCATGTGCTCCTTGCCGCGGCGGTAGCAGATCGTCACCTCTTCGGCGCCGAGCAGCTTTGCCTGCACGGCAGCGTCGATCGCCGTCATGCCGCCGCCGAGAACGACGACGCGGCGGCCGATCGCGACCGTGCCCTTGTCGTCGGACTGGCGCAGCTTGGCGATGAAATCGACGGCGTCCTCGACGCCGGCCAGGCTTTCGCCATCGACCTTCAGGGCGTTGACGCCGGCAAGGCCGATGCCGAGGAAGACGGCGTCATATTGCGCCTGCAGGTCCGACAGCGAGAAATCGCGGCCAAGCAGCTGGCCGTTCTTCACCTCAATGCCGCCGATACCAAGGACGTAGTCGACTTCCTTCTGGGCGAAGTCATCGACCGACTTGTAGGTGGCGATACCATATTCGTTGAGGCCGCCGGATTTCGGCTTGGCATCGTAGATGACGACGTCATGGCCCTTGACCGCCAGGCGGTGGGCGGCGGCGAGACCGGCAGGACCGGCGCCGACGACGGCGATCTTCTTGCCCGAGGAAGCGGCGCGGCTGTAGAACTGCTTGCCTGCATTCATCGCGGTGTCTGTTGCATAGCGCTGCAGGCGGCCGATCTCCACGGGCTTTTCCTCTGCCGTGTTGCGCACGCAGGCCTGTTCGCAGAGCTCTTCAGTGGGACAGACGCGGGCGCACATGCCGCCCAGAATATTCTGGTCGAAGATGGTCTTGGCCGAGCCGATCGGGTTGCCGGTCGAGATCTGGCGGATGAACAGCGGAATGTCGATAGAGGTGGGACAGGCCGTCATGCACGGCGCGTCATAACAGAAATAACAGCGGTCGGAAGCGACCAGCGCCTCATGCCTGTCGAGGCGCGGATGAAGATCGGAAAAGTTGCCGTCATACTCGGCGGGCGAAAGCCGGCCGGCATGAATCCCAGTTTCCAGTCGTTCCATTGAAGTTCCCTCATTATTGGTAAACGGCCAGTGAGGGAAAGCGTAACTCAGGTCCAAAAATTTATCAAACGGTAAAATTTTTGGCTCTTATATGGGTTATCCTTCTGATTTTAAATATCTATTCTCATCGTGGATTTTGCTGTTGCGGCCGAAATTTCGTGACCCGTCACCGCCGCGACAAAAAAGATTCACAAAAGTCCACTTTTTCTCCGAACCGGTGGAACCAAAGGTTAACGCGCCCGTTATTGGGGTATCCTGATGATGATCGCATCGACCCAACATGCGCGCCCCCAACCCATCATCCGGATCTACTCACGGTCCCCTCCCGGTGAGTGAAAACAGCCAGTGCGCCGCCCTCGCACTGGCTGTTTTATTTTGTCCGCGCCAATGCCAATGCAGTTCGTGGAGATGCGGGCGCCCGGTCAGGCGCGCTTCAGGATTTCGAATTCGGTCTCGGGGATCAGCAGCGCATATTCGACGCGTCCGGGCGTCAGCTTGAGCACGGCCTTGCCGTTCATCGAGGAGGGGACGACGCGCTCCAGCACGGTCTTGCCGAAGCTGTTTTCGCTGAATTCGTGAACTTCAGTCCGGTTCGGCAGGGCTTCCGCCCAGGTCACTTCGATCGCCTTGCGGCCGTTGAGCTCGGCTTCACGGCAGTTGAGCGTGATCGAGGCAGCACCTCCGGCGATCGCGCCAAAGGAGGCGGAATTGACGATCAGCTCGTGCAGCGCCAGCCCGAGATGGACGGCGGCATTGGGCGTCATGTGAGCATTGATGCCGAAGATCGGCATGGTGCCGGCGGTCTCCGGCCAGTAGGGGGCGAACTGCTTTTCGGCGAGCTCGAAAAGATAGGCGCCGCGCCAGCTGGAATCGGTGATCAGGTCCTGCGAGTTGGAGAGCGACTGCAGGCGGCCGCGGAATTTCACCAGGAAGCCATCGAGCGACAGCGTGTTGCGCGCCGTCTGCGTGGCGATGCCCTGGATGATGGCGAGCAGGTTTTTGGAGCGGTGCGAGAGTTCGCGTAGCAGCGACTTCAGCACCTTTTCGCGATGGCGGGTCTCGGTGACTTCGGAGATGACCGAGAGGATGCCGTAGGTTGCGCCTTCGGCGACGCGCTGGACCTTGAGTTCGTAGCTGCGCATCTCGCCGTCGACATTGACCTCGACTTCGGCCGTCGTCGGCGCGCCACCTTCGAGCACCTTGAGCTTCAGGGCGTGAAGATAGTCGCCGTAGGCCGGTCCGAAGAGGTCGGCATCCACGGCTCCGGGGCGGAAGAGGTTCTGGAAGTGAGCGGGCAGGTTCTCGGCATAGGCGATTGCGAGCTGGGAGTCCTGGAAGAGAATCGAAATTCCGGCACTGCGAAGCGCCCGTTCCATCATCACGGCCTTGCCATCCATATGGGAGGCATTGCCGATTAATGGTTTCATTGTAGTCACCAAGCCGCCTTTCCTTATCCGTCTGGCGCAGCTGGAACGAGAGTGCCAATTCAGCCGGTCCGTCCGCCGGTCAGTTTATGACCAAGCGTTGCAGAAACAGTTAAAGCTCCCGAAGCGCGCCAGTCAGGCTGGAACGCTCCGGCTTTTGCTTTGTTCCGTTATCCGGAAAACCCTTTTCAGGCGGCAACCTTCGTCGATTCATTGAAGAACAGCGCCTGGCTGATCAATGCCTTGACCATGTCGGGGTTGAAGGGCTTCGTGACAAGGAACGTCGGTTCCGGACGTTCGCCGGTCAGCAGACGCTCGGGGAAGGCGGTGATGAAGATCACCGGTATGTTCGAAGTCTTCAGAATGTCGTTGACCGCATCGATACCCGAACTGCCGTCGGCAAGCTGGATGTCGGCAAGCACCATGCTCGGCTTGGTCTTGTTGTAGAGGGCGACGGCTTCTGCGTGGGTGCGGGCAATGCCGGTGACCTTGTGTCCAAGGCTCTCGACCATCTGCTCGATATCCATGGCGATCAGCGGCTCGTCTTCGATGATCATGATATCGGTTGCGACCTGGCGCGAAATCTCCTGCGAGGCGGTATCGAGCAGGCTCATGACTTCCTTTTCCTCGATGTCGAGGATCTGGGAAATCTCGCCGACGCGGAAATTCTCGACCGATGCCAGGATGAAGGCCTGGCGCGCCAGCGGCGAAACCTTGGCGAGGTTCACGGTCGCGCGCTGTTCCCATGCATAAGGCGATGCCGGCTCAGGAATCTGGACTGCGGTGGAACCAAAAAGTTCGGTGAACAGTTTGTAGAGTGCGACGCGGTCGTTGGATGTATCCGGGAATATGGATATGTCGGCGATGATCGCTTCAAGCACTGCTGCAACATATGCATCGCCAGATGTCTGAGTGCCGGTGAGAGCGCGGGAATAGCGACGCAGATAAGGAAGATGCGGCGCAATTCGAGTTGAAAGTGTCATTAAAAACTCCCGTCTATAGGCCGGTAACTGGCTCTAATGGGTCAGAAACGTGAGACACTCAAAAAAGTTCCGAACAGCGCGGAACTTTTTTCACGCGCCCGCATTATCCCTGCCGACGAATAGGGCATGCCGGTTTGAAGAATGTCATCTGCAGCGTTGCGGCACCAACCGTTCTCGGGACGGTCGGTGCTTTCCGTGTCTGCACCAAGACCTCGGGCAGCCCCCGCAACAGAGAGACAACAGACGAGAAGTGACGAGTTAATGACAACACAGCAGAATGAAGAAAGAGAGCAGCAGCGGCTGGATGTGCGGGCGGGAGACATACTCGATCCCAACAACCAGATCGGTGTGAAATTGCGGTCGCTCTATGCTGCCGTGCAGGACGAAGCGATCCCCGATCGTTTCCTCGATCTGCTCGAAAAGCTCGATCAGGCCGAGTTGATGGCCTCGGCCAAAGTTGCGGAATAAGGTGAGCTCATGGAAAAAGAGCAACCGAGCTTCAAGCGCGAAATGCTGGCAGCCCTGCCGAGCCTGCGCGCCTTCGCAATTTCGCTGATCGGGCGCCACGACCGCGCGGACGATCTCGTTCAGGACACCATCATGAAGGCATGGGCCAAGCAGGACCATTTCGAGATGGGAACCAATATGAAGGCGTGGCTTTTCACGATCCTGCGCAATGAGCTCTACAGCCAGATGCGCAAGAGCGGCCGTGAAATCCAGGACAGCGACGGCCTGTTCACCGAGTCCATGGCGATGCACCCGTCGCAATATGGCGCGCTCGACCTGCAGGACTTCAAGAAGGCGCTCGAGCAGCTGCCGCCGGACCAGCGTGAAGCGATCATTCTGGTCGGCGCATCGGGCTTTTCCTATGAAGAGGCCGCCGAAATCTGCGAATGCGCCGTCGGCACGATCAAGAGCCGCGTCAACCGCGCCCGCCAGCGCCTGCAGGAACTGCTGCAGATTTCGGGTGAAGCGGATTTCGGACCGGATGCAACATCCGCCCCGCTGACATCGAAGGCCTTCGCCTTCTAACCAGGGAATACCTGGGAGGAAAAAGCCGGCTGCCCGAAGAGGGCGCCGGCTTTTTTGTTGTGTCGGTGAGGGTGAAGGGACAATGGCTGGACTCGCGGGTGTGGCCCCCTCATCCGCCCTTCGGGCACCTTCTCCCCGCTGGGGAGAAGGGGAGTGCCGCAACCTCTCCATCCCTTCTCCCCCGCGGGGAGAAGGTGGCCCGGTAGGGCCGGATGAGGGGGCTCCGGGCGAGAGGGCAACTGCGGCCAGTCGTTCCCGCTTGGACCTCGGTTCGTCGGCGTGGGTGAATGGAGCTGCAGTGCACCTGTACCTCTCCCTCATCCCTGTGCTTGTCACAGGGATCCAGCCAGCCCAAGTCCTTGGGCTGAAAGGACTCTTCCTGCCGCGCAGACGCGCGGCAGCTGGATTCCTGTGACAAGCACAGGAATGAGGGAGGAGAGGGGTGTGGCTGCCGTCGAACAACCGGCGTCCTGAACTAATCGTCCCGCTTCGATCCAACCATGGTCGATGCCACCAGCGCCATCAGCACCCCTGCCGTCAGAAGCGGCTGGGAGCGGAGCAGGCCGATGCCGGCCGCTGCGGCTGATTCGAGCGCCAGGCGGCGTTCGGCGGCGCGGCGTTTCTCCTGGGCGTTGAGGATCGCCATCACCACGAGGGCGATGACCGCGACCAGGACGGCGCAGGCCGCAAGGAAGAGAGCGGCGCCGACGGGGCCGTAGATGCGGGCAAGCCAGATTGCGCCGGCGGTCACCGCAAGCGCATAGGCCGTCAGCAGGAAAAGCGCTGCGATCGCAATGAAAATACCGTTGCGCTTGGTCCGCGCAACGGTACGGTGAACGCTGTTTCCCACCAGCATGCTGAGGATAGGGAAGAGCATCGAGCCTCCTAGCGGCGGGCGAGGAGGGCGAGAACGAGGCCGAAGGCGGCGGCTGCGCCGATCGTTGCGACCGGATGCTTGCGCACGGTGGCGCGGACTTCGGTTGCGCCGCGCAGATAGCCATCCTGCAGGTCGCGCAACAGGTCCTCGCTGCGGCCGATCAGCTCGTCATAGCCGGCGGATGCCTGGTAGCGGATCTTGTCCGACTGGCGGCGCGAATTCTTGGCGGCGATCTTGGTCAGCGCCTCGATTTCGTCGCGCAGGTGCTCGATCTGGTCTTCGATCGTGCTTTCGATGCTGTGGAGCGTGCCGTTGGCCTTGCGGGAGCCGCGAACCGACTGAAGGATGGATGAAGCCATGATTTTTCTCCATGCTTTTGGGCGGGCAGATCGCCGCCTGTTTAAAATCGCAGGCCGTCACCGTTGCTGTCATGAAGGAGCGCCCGGCGATGACCCAAATCATCGACACGGAGAACGCGAAAGGCCCGGAAAGGTTCCCGGATAAGCCTCAGATTGCGCTATGGGCCAGGACGAAGGGCGTGCCGTCCGCCGGGACCTGATTGATGCGCAGCGGGCAGCCGAAGACGGACTGCATCTGCTCGTCGGTCAAGACGTCGCGCACACTGCCGGAAGCCGCCAGCCGCCCGGATTTCATCAGCACGATCTGGTCGGCGAAGAGCGCCGTCAGGTTGAGATCGTGCATGACGGCGATGACGCCGCCGCCGGCTTCGCAGAACTGGCGCGCCAGCCGCATGATTGTCAGCTGATGGCTGATGTCGAGGCTGGACACCGGCTCGTCGAGCAGCAGCCAGCACGGCTTGCCGTGGGCGACGGGCTCGGCGATCTGGCAGAGGACGCGGGCGAGCTGGACGCGCTGCTGCTCGCCGCCCGAGAGTTCCTGGTAGAAGCGGCCCTCGAAACCGTGCAGGTCGACGGCGCCAAGGGCGCGGGCTGCCGTCTCCTCGGCCTTTTCGGGGTGCAGGTTGACGCCCGTCGTCAGGCCCATGCGGACGATTTCGCGGACGGTGAAGGGGAAGGAGATCGAGCTTGCCTGCGGGAGAACGCCGCGGACGGCAGCGAGCTTCCAGGGCGCCATGTCGCGCACCTCCGCACCGTTGATCCTGACCGAGCCCTTGGCGGCAAGTTCGCCCGACACGGCCTTCATCGTCGTCGTCTTGCCAGAGCCGTTGGGGCCGGCGATCGCCGTCAGTTCGCCGGCGCGGGCGGTGAAGCTGACGCCGTGGACGATGGTCTTGCCCGACAGATCGACGGAAACATTGGAAAGTTCGATCATGGGAATGCTCTCAAAGCGCAAGCCGCGAGCGCTGGCGCAGCAGAATCCACAGGAAGAAGGGACCGCCGACAGCTGCGGTGATGATGCCGATCGGCAGTTCGGCCGGGGCGACGACGGTGCGGGCCAGAACGTCGGCGAAGATCAGCAGCGAGCCGCCGAGCAGCGCGGAGGCGGGCAGCAGGTAGCGGTGATCCGGGCCGATCACCATGCGCAGCACGTGCGGCACGACGATGCCGACGAAGCCGATGCCGCCGCTGACGGCGACCGATGCGCCGGTCGCGGCCGCAACGGTGACGATCGCGATATTCTTCAGCCGCTGGACCGGGACACCCATGTGGAAGGCTGCGGCTTCGCCGAGCGTGATGGCGTTCAGGCCGCGGGCCATGAACGGCAGCACGATATAGGAGAGAAGGATGATCGGCGCTGCCGCGGCGATCTTCATCCAGGTGGCGCCGGAGAGCGAGCCCATGCCCCAGAAGGTGAGGTCGCGCAGCTGCTGATCGTTCGCCATATAGGTCAAAAGACCAGTGAGCGCGCCCGTCAGCGCGCCGAGCGCGATGCCGGCGAGCAGCATGGTGGCGATCGAGGTCTGGCCGTTGCTGGTGGCCACCCGGTAGAGCAGCAGCGTCGTGGCGAGGCCGCCGCCGAAAGCCGCGAGCGGCAGGGCATAGATGCCGAACAGAGTGAAGAACGGCATGGCGATGGTGCCGCCGAGCACGATCATCACCACGGCGCCGAAGCCGGCGCCCGAGGAGACGCCGACAAGCCCGGGATCGGCGAGCGGATTGCGGAACAGGCCCTGCATCACGGCACCCGATACGGCGAGCGAGCCGCCGACCAGGAAGCCAAGGATGGCGCGCGGCATGCGGATATCGAAGATGATGATCCGGTCGCGGATATTGAGCGCATCGGCCTGGCCGCCGAGATTGGCGAGGACGTCGAACATCGAGGCGTCCGACGCGCCTGTCGTGACAGAGAACAGCAGCGAGAAGACCGAGCCGACGACGAGCAGGGCGATCACCAGGATCGCGAGACGGGCGCGATCGCCCGCCTGCTGCTGCTTGCGCAATGCCGTGATCGAGAACATCGAACGCTTTTCACCCGCCGTCATGTCATGCACTGCCATGTCAGCCGCCGTAGATGGCGGCGTTCAGTTCGCGCACCGCACCTGCCGTGCGCGGGCCGAAGCCGAGCAGATGCAGGCCGTCCATGCGAATGACCGCCTTGTTCTGTGCCGCGGGCGTCAGCGCCAGCGCCGGCTGCTTGAAGACATCGTCATTGGCCGCAGGCGCATGACCACCCTGCCGATCCATCATCAGGATCACATCGGGCTTCGCCTCGATGATCGCCTCGTCGGTCAGCGCCTTGTAGCCCGGGAAGGTGCCGACGGCATTGACGCCGCCTGCGAGCGCGATGATCCCGTCGGCGGCCGTACCGGTTCCCGATGCCATGACCTTTCCGCCCTGGGTGCTCAGGATGAACAGGACGCGCTTGCGCTCGGATTGCGGACGCTTCTCGGCATCGGCGATCGCCGCGTCGAGATCGGCGCCGACCTTGGCTTCCAGGGCCTTTGCCTTGTCCTCGACGCCGAGCAGGGTGCCGACGCGATCGATCTTCTTCAGGATGCCGTCGCGGTCATAGGTGTTCGGCACCGTCTCGAAGGGAACGCTGGCGTTCTTCAGAACCGTCAGCGCCTCCGGCGGGCCTGCGCCTTCGACGGCGATGATCGCCGACGGGTTGACGGCGAGAATGCCTTCAGGGGAGAGCGCCCGCATGTAGCCGACGTCAGGCAGCTTCATCGCCGCTTCCGGATACATGCTGGTCGAGTCGCGGGCGATGATGCGGCCCTCCTCGCCGAGCGCATAGATGATCTCGGTGACGTCGCCGCCGATCGAGACGACGCGCGAGGTGTCGAGCTTCTTCGGCTCGGCGGCATGGGCCGCGCGGACGAAGGAATAGCCGGGGGTGGCGACCGGCGAGGGGATCAGAGGCAGGGCCATGACGGCTGCCGTCAGCGCCAGTTCCCAGGGGCGGATGCGGCGCAGGCTGGAGGGCATCTTCATCACCATGCTCCTTATGCGGCGACGCTTGCGGCGCGCGGCAGGTTTTCGATGATCTCGCGCCAATCGCTGCGCTCGTCGGTGCCTTCCTTCCGCTTGCCGAAGAACTGGATGATCATCTCACCCTTGGCGTCATAGGCTTCGAACGAGGTGACATGGCCGTCCTTGGTCGGCTTGCGCACCGCCCAGGCCTCGGCGACGTGATCCTGGCGCAGATGCAGGTGGAAGGTGGGGTCCATGACGTTGATCCAGGGACCCATCGGCTGGACGTTGAAGATCGGGCCGGAATGGATCTGGACGATGCCGTTATTGGCGACGAAGCACATGATCGGCAGGCCCGACTTGACCGAGGCGTGCAGAAGTTCCGCTGTCGCCGAAGGATCGAGCTTCCAGGCGTAGTCGTCGCCGACGGTGCGCACCGCTGCCTGACGGCCGATCTTCAGCTTGCGCAGCATGCCGAAGAATTCGTGGGTGTCAGTCAGTTTGCTCCAGTTGTCGCGCAGCTCGTCCTGGCTGACATTGCCGGTCTCGTCGGCACCGAAGCTTGCTTCCTGCTCGACGAATTCCTGCGACTGGTCGTCGAGCTTCAGCTCGGCGACGATGGCGTGATAGGCCTCGACATTGGACGACGGGCGCAGGTGAACCTTGTGCACGGCATTGCCGGTCTTGTCGAAATACTGGAGGCTGAGGCGTTCGGCATCGCCATCCTTCTTGGTGACCGCGAAGGCGTGCGCCCAGCGGCTCGGGAAGACGCGCAGGTCGATGTTCTCGCCGAGAACGATGGCGTTGTGCTGGCTGGTGGTGATGTTCTCGTAGACGCCGATCTTCTCGTGCACGGCGCTTTCGTTGCGCGAGAGAGCCATGACTTCGCCGAGGCTTGCGACACGCTCCAGCAGCCTGTTGGCGCTGGCATCGATGCGGGTGGCGGAAATGCCGACTTCGGCGGCGACGAGGGCAGCCTCGGAGATCTTCAGCTGAGCTGCGATATCGCGCTCACGCATCTTCGGGTTCTCGGCGCGGAACGCACGAATTTCGGCCGGTGCCGGTCTGGTATTCTCGGTCATGTTCTACCCTTACTTATTGAGAATGAGCTTGCCCTGACGGGTAATCTTCATGCGGTAGATCACGCCGTCATGCCGGATCATGATCTCGTTCGCGCCGCGGAAAATGTCTCCGCTTTCGATCGTGCGCACTTCGGCTGCGTCTTTCGGCAACGGCGCATGCTTAAAGGTGTCAGGCTTTTCAACCATCATTTCGGTTGGCAATTTCCGCTTGTGCCGGGGCTTGTTTTCCGCCGGCGTCGATACATTTATCTTGACTTTCATAGTCACCATTTTTTAAAGACGCAATAGCGGACTTATCAAGTCAAGTTTTCGAAATTGCATGGAGAAGTGATGATGGCGGCACGCGGTTTTGCAGCGCTCTTGGTAGGTGGTTTGATCGCGGCGGCAAGCGTTTTCCCGGCGTTCGCACAGGACGCCGCCGCCGTTGCTCCGGCCGCTCCCGCCAACGCTCTCGAGGTCGAGCTGAATGCGCTGGCACCCTCGCAGAAGGGCTGCATGATGACCTTCGTGGCGCTCAACAAGCTTGCCGCGCCGGTCAACAAGATCTCCTTCGAGCTCGCCTTCTTCAACGACAAGAATGCCGTCGACAAGATCACCGTTCTCGACTTCCGCGATCTGCCGCAGGGCAAGAAGCGCGTGCGCCAGTTCGACATGCCGAATGTCAAATGCGAGGCGGTCACCCGCATCCTGATCAACGATACGCCGGTCTGCGATGGCCCGGCTGCCGGCGAATGCATGAAGGGTCTGGTGACCCGGTCGCAGATTTCGGTTCCCTTCGAAGGGTAATGAATGCGCCGGGGATGACCTCCGGCGAGGCTTCAGTTTCCAACTGGCCGAGGCAGGCACATGGTAGTTTCAGCGAAATCCCAGTCACGGCAGGTCTCTTTTGCCGATCAGGAAGAGGGCGGGTCGAACGACAATCTGCCCGGCCTGCATCCCGGCCATGAAATGCCGGAATTGCGCAATGCGCCGCGCCAGCCCGCCGCCGAAGCCGTGATCCACTACACCCGCTTTGCCCAGATCGGCTCCTTCCCCGAACATGCCAAGGGTCCGAAAGCCGGCACAGCCGATGCGCCGGCAATGGACGCGTCGGCGATCGAGAAGCAGGATGTCGCGCCGAAGCCGGGCAAGCGCAAGGTCGCCGCCGCCTGCCTGACTTCCTTCGCCTTCCACGCCATTCTTTTCACCGCGCTTGCCATAGGCTTCGTGGTGACCCCGCACGAGCCGGAACAGGAAGAGGCCGGCGAAGCCGTCAGCGTCGTGATCCTCGGCGATTCCGACGCGGACCAGGCCTCGGCCGGAAATCCCGACCTCGAGGTCGAGCCGCAGCCGGAAGAGGTCGTTGCCGAGAACGTGCAGCCCGAGACGGTGCAGCCGACGGAAGTGCAGCCGGCCGAGGTGCCCCCCGAAACGGCGGAGGCCGTCGAGCCGCAGCCGGTCGAACCGACGCAGGAGGTCACGCGGGTGTCGCCCGAGACGGTGACCGCCGCCGAACCCGAGGTGCTGACCTCCAACGTGCCGGCCGAAGCGTCGGTCGTGCAGCCGATGGCCACCGAGGTTCCCGAGGAAGTGCCCCCCGTCGAGCCGGCCGAAACGGCGCAAGCCCTGCCGGAGCCGGTGCAGCCCGAGGAGGCGCCGACCCCGATGCCGAAGCCGAAGGCGGTTCAGCCCGTCGAGAAGCCGGAGGTCGTAAAGAAGGAACCGCCGAAGAAGGTCGTGAAGAAGGTGGCCGGTTCGCAGGGGCAGAACAAACAGGATTCGCGCCGTGGCGCGAGCGACGGAACCGAGGCGGCAAATTCCGACCGCAATTCGCAGGCGGCTTCCAGCAACAGCGGAATCGGAACGGCGGAAAAGGCAAACTACGCCGGCAAGGTTCGCAGCCGCATCCGCCGGGCGATCAGAACGCCACGCGGCATCGAGGGGAATGTGATGATCACCTTCGCCGTTTCCGGCAGCGGCGGCCTGAGCTCGGCGCGCGTCTCGCAGGGGTCCGGAGATCCGAAGGTCGACCAGTTCGCTCTCGATGCGGTCCGCCGCGCGGCACCGTTCAGCCCGCCCCCGGGCGGGCAGTCGATGGTCATGACAGTGCCGATCGGGATCAATCAGCGATAATATGATAAAAACAGTCAACTTTATACTTTACTATAAAAATCAAGTTTAATAAGGTCCCGTTCGCACACAGGAATCGTGTGACGATCAACGAGCGAACGGGTGGTAAATGGCTCGGAAGGCGAAGAAGGGATCCAACCGCGAAATCCGCGTCAGCGCGGATACGGCAGCGCAGGCGCAGCCGTCGGGACGATCCAAATTGGATGGCCGCAGTTTCCTTTATGTCGGCGGCCGGGATTGCCAGGTCGCACATCTGCGGCAGATCGCCAGCAGCTTCGGAGCCGAACTCATTCATCACGACGGCGGATTGCGCGAGGCGGTTTCCCGCATCGATACGGTGCTTCCCTCGGTCGACTGCGTGTTCTGCCCGATCGACTGTATCAGCCACGATGCCTGCGTGCGCGTGAAGACCGGCTGCAAGAAATTCGGCAAGGCTTTCATCCCGCTGCGCAGCGGCAGCAAGTCCAGCCTTGAGCGGGCGCTGCACACCATGAACGAACGAGACAATTCCCGATGAAAGACCAGCACCCCGAAGGCTTCATGATGATCGGCCTGCACAAGCTTGCCGCGCAGAATGGCGACGGCCTCGTGCCAGAGCTCTACGAGCTCCTGATGCGGAAGGCCGAGCAGCAGGCGGAGTATCCCAACGTCACGGAATTTCCCTACTGGGAGACGCGGATGCCCGGCGTCGAGCCTGACAAGCCGCTTGGCCGGGAAGCTGCAAACGGCAATAATATCGTTGCCTTCCCGCCGGCCCGCAAGGCTGGCAAATCCGGCAAGCGCTGAGGCACCCGGCATGTATATCGCCATGAACCGCTTCAAGGTGGCTGCAGGCTCGGAAGGCGATTTCGAAGCCGTCTGGCGCAATCGCGATTCCAGCCTTTCCACCGTGCCCGGCTTCATCGAGTTCCGGCTTCTGCGCGGCGGGGCGAATACGGAAGAGGGCTATACGCTATTTTCCTCGCATACGCTCTGGGCGAGCGAGGAGGATTTCCTGAACTGGACGAAATCCGAGAGCTTTCGGGCTGCCCATCGCAATGCCGGCGACCGCAAGGCGATGTACAAGGGACCGCCGGTTTTCGAGGGTTTCAACGTCGTCGAGGGGATCTGAGCGATGGAAGACCCGCAGCGCGTCGAAGTGATCCCGGTCCTGCCGTCGCTCGATATCGCCGAGACACTTGCCTTCTACCGCGATGAACTGGGCTTTGCGGTGACCTATGAGACCGCGGACTACCTGATCGTGCGGCGCCAGGAGATGGAGCTGCATTTCCGGCTGACCGACGACCGCTCGCTCTGCGAACACAGCTCCGTCTATATCCGCGGCGGACGGATCGGTGCCCTGCATCAGGAATATTCCGGGAAGCGTGTCGCGCGTATCAGCGCCCTCGAACTGCGCCCCTGGAATATGGAAGAGTTCTATATCCACGATCCGCACGGCAATCTGCTGCGCTTCGGCCGCATTCCTGGCCGCTAGGGCCGATCGACATCCAGCCCATGCTGAACTGAATCTCGATCGGTCATTAGTCTCGGCGGACAACCAACCGAACTGCGGCGAGGACGCGCTATGGTTTGGCCCTTCGCCCGTGCTATCGTCATGAGATGACGAAGCCTGTTCTATCCCTGCAACTCTTCTCGCTGCGCGAACTCGGATCGCTTGACGCCCAGCTTTCCGCCGCTGCCAAGGCCGGGTTCCAGTCCGTCGAGCCGCTCGGCCATCAGTTGCAGGATGCGGCGGCGCTCAGCGAAGCGCTGGCACGTCACGGCCTGACCTCTCCCACCGCCCATATCGGCCTCGAACTTCTGCAGACTGAACCGGGCAGGGTTGCCGACGCCTGCCGCGCCTGCGGCATCCAGGAACTCTTCGTGCCGCAATCGGCGACCTTCCTGCCGCCGGAGACGACAGGCGGCTGGCAGCGGCTCGGCGCCGAGCTCGGCCGTCTGGCGGAGCGCTATGCGGCAGACGGTATCTCGGTCGGCTATCACAACAAGATGTCGGGTTTCTCGCTGCTGCCGACCGCGCGCTACGGCTTCGAGGTGATGTTCGAGGCGGCCCGCGGCAGCCCGCTCGTCTGGCAGGCCGACATCGCCTGGATCTCGCGCGCCGGCGTCAATCCTGCCGACTGGCTGCATCGCTACTCCAAGGTTCTGGTCTCCGCCCATGTGAAGGACCGCGCGCCTGAGGGCGCCAATGCCGATGAGGACGGCTGGGCCGATGTCGGCGCCGGCACCCTGATGTGGCCGTCGCTCTGGCGGCTGGCGCTGTCGAACGGGGCGCGGACGCTGGTCGTGGAACACGACAGCCCGAGGCGGCCATTCGAATTTGCGCAGAGCAGCTTTGCCTATCTCAGCCGGTTCATGGCGCATTCGGGGTGAGGGGGTTGCGGCCCCACGCCGACAATGCGTCTAGCGTCACCGATCAGCGATGAACTCCCCGAGATGCTGTCGGGCCCACTTCACCTCTTCCGTTGCTGTACGGCCGAAGAGGCGCCTGAAATCACGACTGAACTGCGCCGGACTGACATAGCCGACCGACAGCGCGACCTCCGCGATGGTTCGGTCCTGTCTTGCCATCAGCGACCTTGCCCGATGAAGCCGCATGGCTTTCACATACTGCATCGGACTGCTTCCAGTCAGAGCCTTGAAATGTGTGTGATAGGAGGGAACGCTCATGCCGGCATCGCTGGCCAAAGACGCCACCGAAATCTCCGAGCAGAAACTTTCGCTCAGGCGCGCGAGACTTTGCACGATGCGCCCCGCCATGCCTTTCTGCCGTAGGGCCGCAACCATTGCTGCCCCTTGCGGACCAACGAGAACCCGGTAGTACAATTCCCGCAGAATGCTTTGCCCCAGGACAATGGTATCGACCGGATTGGCAAGCGTCTTCAACAGGCGTAGGACGGCATCTTCTATTTCGGGCTCCATGCGGCTGGATACGAGGCTCTTCGCCTTGGCTGCCGTCTCGGGTCGCTCCGTTCCGAGCGCGGCCACGATCTCCGCCACGAGCGTCATGTCGAACTCGACGTAAACTGCCAAAAGCGGGCTCTCCGGACTGGCCACCGACTCCATGCGGAAGGAGACGGGCACCGCTACCGCCAGATAGTGATCCTCGTCATAGACATATGTTTGCCGCTCGAGCACGCCCTGCTTGCGGCCCTGCAGCACGAAAACCGCTCCGGCCGCGTAAAGGACGGGCACATTGGTCAGCACCGCCTCACTTCTGAGGAGACGAACGCTGCGGAGCCCCGTCGCATTGTAGCCCTGACGAGGCGCGAGGACCCCGGCCAGTTTGACAAGCTCTCGACGTTTTTCGGAATGAGGGTGCGTCTTCATAGGATTTGGCAACATGTTTAAAGGAACCGCTCTCGAAGGTGACGTCTATGGAGAGTATCCGTCAATCTCGTCATCAACAATGCGAGGATGCCAAATGGCTCAGAAAACCTTCTTCATAACCGGTGCCAATTCCGGCTTCGGGCTCGCCATTGCCACGGCGGCCGTGGCCAGTGGGCATACTGTTATCGGCACCGTCCGGTCGGAAACGTCGAGGGCCAAGCTCAAGGAGATCCTGCCGGCGGCCCATGCCGTGCTTTGCGACGTGACGGAATTCGATCGGATTCCAGAGGTCGTCACGCTCGCCGAGCGCGAATACGGTCCTGTCGATGTGCTGATCAACAATGCTGGATATGGTCACGAGGGCGTCCTGGAAGAATCGCCTCTCGAGGAGATGCGCCGGCAGTTCGATGTCAATGTCTTCGGCGCGGTCGCGGTTGCCAAGGCTTTCATGCCCCTTTTTCGATCGAGACGTCGCGGTTTTATCGTCAATGTCACCTCGATGGGCGGAATGATCACCATGCCTGGTATCGGCTATTATTGCGGCAGCAAATTCGCGCTGCAGGGCATATCGGAAGTCATGCGTTCCGAGATGGCTCCGTTCGGCGTGCATGTGACGGCGCTCTGCCCCGGGTCTTTCCGGACGGATTGGGCCGGGCGCTCGATGGTTCGAAGCGAGAGGTCGATTGCGGATTACGATCCGCTATTCGATCCGATCCGGCAGGCGCGTCAGGAGAAGAGCGGCAAACAGCTTGGCGACCCCGACAAACTGGCGGCGGCAGTGCTGACGCTGATCGCCTCCGACGATTCACCGCCGCAACTGCTGCTCGGAAGTGACGCGCTGACCTTCGTGACGGCCAGGATCGAGCGTATGAAGCACGAAATCGAGGCGTGGGAGGCCGTTACCCTTTCGACCGACGGTTGATCGAAGGTGAACGCAGCACCGGACACGGTCGTGTCTGGTGCTGGGGAGGAGCGGGCGCATGCGCATGCGGCGTTGCAACGTCGAGCGCCCGTGATGTCTGAAGCGATATGCCTAATCGCTCAGCCGCAACACCATCCCCGCACGCCGCTCGGCATCCATGCCATTCGCCACCTCGTCGCAGAGGATCGCGCGCAGGCTGTCCGGCATCGCCGTCGCATCCGGTTCAACGAAGCCGAGCGTGCGGTAGAAACGATAGTTGAAGACCACATGCCGATCCGTCGTCAGCGTCACCGCCGAAAGGCCGCGCCGCCGTGCACTATCGATCGCCGCCAGCATCAGCGACCGGCCGATGCCCTTGCCGTGGAGGCGGCGGAGCACGTCGATCTCGGCGATGTAGAGCATGCCATCCATTTCCTCGGCGGCGAGGAAGCCGACCGGGGTGCCGGCGGCATCGGCTGCAACGATCAGCAGGCCGTCCGTCAGATAGGAACCGAGTTGCTCCAGCGACAGCGGATGCGGCTCGCCGGGGAAGGGGACGCCCGCGTCGATGAGGGCGATGACCGCGTCCATCTCGATGGCGCGGAGCGCTTCGAGTTCGCTCTCGCGTGCCGGGCGGATGGTGGTGGCGGTCACCGGACCGGGCGCCCGAGGAAGCCGCCGATGGCAATAGCGAGCCAGCCGAGCATCATCGCCCAGCCGCCGGTTGGCGCGGCATAGGGGAAGAGGCCGTGCCCGGCGAAACGCAGCGAAACCAGATCGCCGGAAAAGAGCGCGGTGCCCACGATCATCAGCAAACCGGCCAGCCAGGCGGTTTTAAGCTTCTCACCGGCGAGCGCCAGGCCGAGCAGGGCGGGCGCGTGGGCAAGGCACATGGCGGAGGCCGAAACGGCGAGACTGGCATCGCCGCCGCCATGGGCGGCGACGGCGGCAAGGCCGACACCGGCGACGCCGAAGAGGCCGGCGAACAGGAAGAAGAGGGGAGCGATGCGGTTGGTGTCGAGCATGCGCTCTATTCCTTGTTCTGCATGTGGAAGGCGAGCCGTTCGATCGGCGGCCAGATGATCTCGCGGAGCTTTGGGTTGGCGATCGTCTCGTCCATCGCCTGGCGGAAGCAGAGCAGCCATTCGTCGCGCTCGACCGGGCCGATTTCGGCAACGAAATGGCGGCTGCGCAGACGCGGATGGCCGCGCTTGTCGGTATAGAGCGGCGGGCCGCCGAGATAGCCGGTCAGATATTCGTAGAATTTCTCTTCGCTGCCCTGAAGGCTCGGCGGGTGAACGGCCCGCACATGCCTTGCCTCCGGCAGCGTATCCATCAGCGCGTAGAAGCGATGCGACAGCGCCTTCACCGTCTCGTCGCCGCCGATCGCCTGATAGAGCGTAATCGTCTCTTCAGCCACTGAACCATCCCTTGGAACCCCGCGTCCTTCATGCAACGGACGGCGCGGATGCGCAACCGATCTGCGCTCCGGCGCGGCAATTCGTCCGGATCGCCCGCACGACACGCGGTCTCGCCGATTTCGATTGACAAAACCGTCCAGACGGTATTTTTAGCAATCATGGCTACTGCACATCACCGCAAGAAACAACCCGAACTCGTCCGCCGGCAGCTGCTGGATGTCGCCGCACGTCTGGCGACGGAGAATGGCATGGCGTCGGTGACGCTCGATGCGGTCTCCGGTGCGTCAGGCGTCTCCAAGGGCGGGCTGCTGCATCACTTTCCAACGAAGAATGCGCTTCTCGATGCGCTGTTCGAAAGCCTGCTTGAGCGTTTCGATGCCGATATCGAGGAGCGGATGCGGGTCGACCCTGTTTCGCATGGCCGCTTCACGCGTGCCTATCTGCTGGCCGTCGCCGATATCAATGATGACCGCGAGGATGCCCGCCATTGGGCGCAGGTGACGATAGCCATGCTCGCCGAGCCCCGGCTTCGCCAGCGCTGGCGCCAATGGGTGCAGGCGCGGGCCGATGAATATGTCGGCACCGACTCGTCCGTCGATGCGCAGATCGTCCGCTTTGCGGCTGACGGTCTCTGGCTTTCGGATACGACGGAGAGCCACGATCTCGGCCCCGCCGAACGCCAGGCGCTGATTGCGCGCCTCAGTGAACTGACCAAGCGATAATTTCAAGGATCCGATATCATGAACCCGGCTGCCGTCTATGGCCTGCTCTTCCTCGCGATCGTGCTCGAAGTCATCGGCACGACGGCGCTGCAGATGTCGCAGCAGTTCACCAAGCTGCTGCCCACCGCCGTGGTCGTCATCTGCTATGCGGCGGCCTTCTATGTCCTGTCACTGACGCTGAAATCGATCCCTGTCGGCATCGCCTATGCGATTTGGAGCGCTTTGGGAATCGTCCTGATTTCGGCTGTCGGTCTCATCTGTTTCAAGCAGCGCCTCGACCTTCCGGCGATGATCGGACTTGGCCTCATCATCTCCGGCGTGCTCGTCGTCAATCTTTTCTCGAAATCCGTTTCGCACTGATTCCATTGGGCTTTGCTCGTGTTCTCGCGTCGCTTTGCCGCGCGGAATTTTCCCCTTTGTCAAATTGCGGCCAAAGGTCTATGTCTTCTTGTGACTTGGAGGAGGCAAGGCGCAGTTTTGTTCATTTTCCCAAAGCGCTTTGAATTCTTCTCGACCCGCCAGTTTCGATAACCCCCAAAGCCTAGAGGAGCACCGGCAATGGCCATTCGTACCGTCGTCTGGGGAGAGAATATTCACGAGAATACCAACGAGGTCGTCAGAGGGATCTACCCGGAGGGCATGCACACGACGATCGCCAAGGCGCTGAACAGCGACCCCGCGATCAATGCCACGACTGCAACGCTGCAGGAGGCCGAGCATGGCCTGCCGCAGTCGCGTCTCGACGAGACCGACGTGCTGCTCTGGTGGGGCCATAAGGATCACGGCGCTGTCTCCGACGAGATCGTCGAACGGGTCGCCAAGCGTGTCTGGGAGGGCATGGGCCTGATCGTTCTGCATTCCGGCCATTTCTCGAAGATCTTCAAGCGCCTGATGGGCACGCCCTGCGCGCTGAAATGGCGCGAGGCAGGCGAGCGCGAGCGGCTCTGGGTCATCAATCCGCGCCATCCGATCGCTGCCGGTCTCGACGAAAATTTCGTGCTCGAGAACGAAGAGATGTATGGCGAGCAGTTCTCGGTTCCCGAGCCGCTGGAAACGGTGTTCATTTCCTGGTTCCAGGGCGGCGAGGTGTTCCGCTCGGGCATGACCTGGCGCCGCGGTGCCGGCAATATCTTCTATTTCCGCCCGGGCCACGAGACCTACCCGACCTATCACGACGCCAACGTCAAGAAGGTGCTAATCAACGGTGTGAAATGGGCCCATAACCCGGCCGGCGCGTTGACTGCCATCCACGATGCCCCAAATGTGCCGGTTGAGAAGGCATTGGAGCCGATCGAAGAACGCGGCCCGAAATTGCACCAGGCCGGCGAAGCCGGTTACCGCTGAGGAGCATCCATGCGACTACTCGTTCTCGGAACGGGCGTGATGGCGAAGAACCAGCTCGACCACTTCACCCGCATTGACGGCGTGACGGTGGTCGGCGCTGTCGATACCGACACCGTCCGCCTTGCGGCCTTCGCCGACAAGTTCAACATCGAAAAGCGTTTCCTGACCCTCGACGAAGCGATCGCCTGGGGCGAATTCGATGCGGCGACCAACGTGACGCCCGACCGGATTCATCACCCGACGACCATGGCGCTGATTGCGGCCGGCAAGCACGTCTTCTGCGAAAAGCCGCTGGCGGAGAACTATCCGAAAGCGCTGGAAATGACGGAAGCTGCGGAAGCGGCCGGCGTCATCAACATGGTGAACCTCACCTATCGCAACGTGGCACCCCTGCAGCGCGCCCGCGAAATGGTGCTGTCGGGCGAGCTCGGCACGATAAAGCATGTGGAAGCCTCCTATCTGCAGAGCTGGCTCGTGTCGCGCGCCTGGGGCGATTGGCGGACGGAATCGACCTGGCTCTGGCGTTTGTCGACCGGCCACGGCTCGAACGGCGTGCTCGGCGATGTCGGCATCCACATTCTGGACTTCGCCGCTTATGGTGCTGCCACCGATATCGACCATGTCTTTGCCCGCCTGAAGACCTTCAACAAGGCGCCGGGCGGACAGATCGGCGAATATATGCTGGATGCCAATGACAGCTTCACCATGTCGGTCGATTTCGCCAATGGCGCGCTCGGCGTCGTCCATGCCAGCCGCTGGGCGACGGGACATCTGAACGAGCTGAAACTGCGCATCTATGGCGAGCGCGGCAGCCTGGAGGTCAACCACAATCCGAACGGCTCTTCGCTGCGCGGCTGCCTCGGCGACGATGTCGAGACGGCGACCTGGAGCGATATCGAGGTTCCCGCGGTTCCGACCAACTACCAGCGCTTCGCCGAAGCGGTGATGACGGGCGTCCAGCCCGATCCGAACTTCCGCCATGCCGCCAACCTGCAGAAGGTGATCGACCTCTCCGTCGTCACCGAGCGCGACCGGCGCGAGCTGAAGGTGTGATTTCCGGCGGCCGCAGCCTCGCCGCTGCGGCCCTCGATCCTCCGGCTGAATCCGTTTCTCCCGCCACCCGGTTCCGCGCTATTGTGGCGCATGGAAAAGCCGGTTGTCTCCTTCGGTCCATTCCGCATCGATCTCGCGACGGGTGATCTCGTGCGGGAGGGCGAACCCGTGGCGATTGGCCGGAAGGGCGCCCTCCTGCTGTCGGCGCTGGCCGCGGCGGAAGGCAAGGCGGTTTCCAAGGCCGCGCTGATGGAATGCAGCTGGCCGGGCCTCGCCGTCGAAGAGGGCAATCTGACGGTGCAGATCGCGGCGCTGCGCAAGGCGATCGGCCAGCGCAGCGATGGCACGGAATGGATCGTGACGATCCCGCGGCTCGGATATCGGCTGGCGCTGGACACTGCCGCCGCTGGCGATGATCCGCATCCGCCTGCCGTCGCCGTCCTGCCCTTCGCCAATCTCGGCGCCGGTGTCGAGCAGGACTATTTCGCCGATGGCGTCGCGGCCGAGATCATCACGGCGCTGGCGCGTTTCCGCTCCTTCTCGGTGGTGTCGCGCAGTTCTTCCTTTGCCTATAAAGGCAGGGCCGTAGATATCCGCCAGGCGGCGTCTGAGCTTGGCGTGCGCTATCTCCTCGAAGGCAGCGTCAGGCGCGACGGCGAGCGTATTCGCCTCGATGTCCAGCTGGTCGATGGCGTCACGGCGGGGCATCTCTGGGCCGAGCGCTTCGAGGATGCCGTCGGCCATATCTTCGATTTCCAGGATGCGATCGCCGAGCGCGTCGCCTCCACCGTAGAGCCGTCGATCGAGATCGCAGAGATGCAGCGCTCGCGCCGCGAGCGGCCGCAGAGCCTCGCCGTCTACGATCTCTATCTGAGGGCGCTCGCCGCGCTTCATGACGAGTCCATGGAGGGCAACGCCGCCGCCCACGCACTGCTGCAGCAGGCGCTGGCGATCGAGCCGGACAATGCGATGCTTCTGTCGCACGCCGCCTGGGTGTTGGAGCATCGGCACGCGATGGGCTGGCCGCCTTTTACCAAAGACGACGCGGCCGAGAGCGTCGAGCTGGCGCGCCGCGCGCTGCAGCATTGCGCCGGCGATCCCAGGGTGATGACCCATTGCGGCATGGCGCTGCTGCAGGCGGGGCGGGATTACGAAGGGGGCATGGCGGTGCTGGAAGCGGCCTTCGCCGCCAATCCCAATGATCTGATGGTGGCGGCAGCATCAGGGATCGCGCTGGTGCATTGCGGCGATGTCGGGTTTGGCGTCGAGCGGTTGAAGCGGGCGGTGGCCCTTGGCCCACGTGACGCCGATGCCCGCTTCTCGCTGACGGGGCTTGCCATGGCGGCGCTGTTCGAGCGGGATTTCGAGGCGGCGATTTCCTGGGCGGCGCGATCCCTGGCTCTAAATGCGCATTTCGACGCGACCTACTGGATGCTGATCGCCGCCCATGCCCATCGCGGCGAACCTGACGAGGCGCGCCGACATCTCGAAAGCCTGCGCCGGATCGCGCCCGGCGTGTCGCTCGCCAGCATCAGGGCAGGGCAGCCGGCGATGCACCCCAGCCGGTTTGCCATCGTGCTGGAAGGTCTCGCACGTGCCGGGCTGCAGGAATAGCAGCCGGTGCGTTTTGTATCTTTTAGGAAGTTTTCACCCGCGCCTTAAGGACCACGCGCCCCGTGCCATCGCAGGATGGCCTCACCATCAGGGGGAGGTTTCCATGCTCTCGGCACTCAGCATTCTATCGCTCGATCAGGGCAAGCTCTATGGCGATCGCATCCCGGTAGAGGATCTGCCGGTGCTGCCCGCACCGCCACGCCTGCCGCTCCTTCGCCTCCTCGCTTCGCACCTGCATCTTCGCAAACGAAAAGACCCCGCCGAAGCGGGGTCTGGGGAGCTGCCTGCAGCCGGGATCGTTACTGGATGACCTGCACGACGCGGTGCGTCTGGGGTTCCACGATCACACGCTGGTTGTTGACGACCGTGTAGCCGTATTTCGGGTTTTCGGGCACCGGCATGACCTGCACTTCGGCCGGAAGCGGCTTGCCGACAACGATCGGCTGCTGGACGACGACGGCCTGCGGCGGGGCCGGCTGGGCCTCGACATAAGTGACGACTTCGCGCGGCGGCGGATCGATCACGGCACCGGCAACGGCGCCTGCGACACCACCCACGGCAGCGCCGATCGGGCCGCCGACAATTGCACCCGTCACGGCACCGCCGGCAGCGCCGGTCACGGCACCATCAGCCAGCGCATTCGTGGCCAGGGACGACAGCGCCAGCGCGCTGGACACAAGTAGGATCTTGTACATTTTCGTTTCTCCTCAGCTCGGTTTGCGGGGAGAAAACGGTACACGTTATCAGTTGTTCCCGGGCCGGAATCACGCTTTCCGCGTAGTGGTCACATGGCGTGAGCGGCAGTGCAGGCGCCTCAATGCACCCGGTCGGTCTCCACCGCCGGTGCCGGGAAGACCGGTTCGAAGGGGAAGCGGCGGGTTTCGCCGTGGGGGGTGGCCTGCAGCGCGGCGGTCTTGCGGGCGCGCAGCTCTTCCTGGATGACGAGGTCCATGCCGAGCTTGAAATTGCGGGTGCTGAAGCGGGCGGCATGTTCGCGGATGGCGGCGGGATCGAAGGCGGTGGCATCGGCCTCGAAGGCGTGCACGGCGTCGATGATCGCTTCCGGGGTCTGCTCGTGGAAGAGTAGGCCGCTGAGGCCGGGGACGACGGTTTCCAGCGCGCCGCCGCTGCCGAAGGCGATGACCGGGCGGCCGCTCGCCATGGCTTCGACGGGGATCAGGCCAAAATCCTCTTCGCCGGGGAAGATCAGCGCCTTGCAGCGGGCGAGCTTCTCCTTGAGCACCGGGAAGGGGGCGCGGCCGAGGAAGGTGATGGTCGGGCCGGCAATTGCCTTGAGTGCTGCCAGTTCCTTGCCTTCGCCGATGACGACGAGATTGCGGCCCATCTTGGTGAAGGCGCGCACGGCGAGATCGATGCGCTTGTAGGAGACGAGCTGGCCGGCGCAGAGGTAGAAGTCGCCCGTCTCGGCAGAGGGTGCATAGTCGTCGACGGCGACCGGCGGATAGATGACGGTTGCCGAGCGGCCGTAATACTTGCCGATGCGGGCCCTGACGTGATGCGAATTGGCGACGAAACGGTCGACGCGCATGCTGGTGCTGACATCCCAGGATCGCAAGAGCGGCGCCATCCAGGGCAGCAGCATGCGCGAGGCGAGCCCGGCATTGGCGCGATAGGAATGGTAGTGGTCCCAGATGTAGCGCATCGGCGAATGGCAGTAGCAGACATGCGTCGAATGCGGCGGGGCGATGATGCCCTTGGCCGGGCCGGATTCGCTGGAGATGATCAGGTCGTAGCCGCTGAGATCGAGGCTCTCCAGCGCAAACGGCATCAGCGGCAGCAGCGACTGATAGTGCTTCACGGCGCCCGGGATCTTCTGCAGGAAGGAGGAGGTCACCTTGTGGCGCTTGATCTTCTCGGAGACGCGGTTTTCGTCATAGACCAGCGTGAAGATGTCCGCTTCCGGATACATGTCGCAGAGCGCCTCGACGACCTTTTCGCCGCCGCGCATGGACACGAGCCAGTAATGAACGATTGCAACGCGCATGGATGTCCCCTCGATTGAAGCGGGGCCATCATCGGCGAGCTCTGCCGCGGGCCATAGAGCCTCCATCGGCCTTCGGTGGTCTCAATAGGGGGTAGGGGGCTGTCCGAAAGTGTTACGCGGGCGTTCCGGATTTCTCAGGCGGCCCAAAAAGAAGAACCGGAGCGTTTGGGGCGCTCCGGCTCAACTGTCTGCGGTATCGGTATGATGCATTACTGAGCGAACTCGCGGATCTTGTAAGCGACTTCCGTGCGGTTCGTCGCATGCAGCTTCTTCATGATGTTGCGAATGTGGACCTTCACGGTGCTTTCGCAGAGGTTCATTTCATAGGCGATGATCTTGTTGGACTTGCCGCGGCGCAGAGCGTCGGCGACGGACATTTCACGCGGCGTGAAGGAATGGTCGCCGCATTTGGCCGCCGTCGTGCTCGAGGTGATCATCTCCTTGGCGGCGAGCAGGCTGCTGGCCGGAACGAAGACACCGCCGGCACGGGCAAGTGCAATGGCTTCGGCGGCAACGCCGATACCGATATTGGCTGGAATGTATCCCTTTGCTCCGCATTCCAGCGCCTTCAGCACCTGCTGGATTTCGTCGCCCTCTGCGCCGACGACAACCGGTACCAACGGGAATTTCTGCGTCAGCTTGGCAATCTTGTCGCTGACATCCGGATCGGAGACGTGCTTGCCGCCGATCATATAGAGGATCAGCGCCGGCTCGTACCGCATGCGCTTGCGTTGCCAGTCCTCGATCGAGGTCGCGGTGATGACCTTGAGATCCTCGTCATATTCGGAAAGGCTGCGCGACAGGCATTCGCTCTGCAGCGAACGGGGATCCAGGAGAAGCACGTATTCCGGCAGATCTTCCTGGGCGTCTGCCCGGGAGGAGGAGGAAAAATGCCTCAGCGAATCCGATGTGCGAAGAGAGATAAGGTGAGCTGCTGTGTCAGTTCGAATCTGATCACTTGTTGTTGTAAGACCTTCCATTTCACGCCCCTACATTGGTTGAACTCAATACTAAACGTGTAAGAGAAGTAAGCCCGAGAATTATTACTTAGCACTAGGTGCTGTGATTGCTCGAATTCCTTGGCTCCGGAATTTATCTCTTGAATGTAATATGGATGAAGCCAAAAGCGGTGGCATTAACATAGGTTAAGGCTCTATTAAAATATCGAAAGTAGAAGTAATTAGCCCAGAAATGGTTGTCCTACTTATTTTGTATTATTGATTTACCGCGGAATTATCTGCGGTTGTGACGACAAATAACTGTCATCAAATTCGACTAGATCTTCAAGTTTCCTGCGGTTCAGGAATTCAACGATGCCGTTTCTGAAAGAAACAAGTCCGTTGACGCGAAGATCTTTGAGAACACGGTTGATATGGACGGTCGACAGGCCGACGGCGTCGCCGATATCGGATTGCGTCAGCGGGCATTGGAAACCGTCCATGCCCGGGCGTTTCCGGTCCGGTCCGATGCGGGCCGCGAGCTCAAGCAGAAGATGGCCCGTGCGTGCCAGCGCATCGCGGCGCCCGACATTGGCCAGACGCTCGGACATCCGGGCGTGACAGCGCATCATTTCGGACATGACGATATCCTGGCCGGTTGTGCTGCTGAGATAACGGGCCAGCGTACCGCCGCTGAGTTCGTAGAATTGGGCCGTCGAAATCGCCTCGATCATCTCGCGGGCGATCGCCACTGATGGCGTCCAGATGATGTCACCGGGAAGAATGAATTCGAGGATGACGCGCGTGCCGTTCGGCAGCGATTTGCACGATACGGCCCAGCCGCTCACAAGAATAAGCAGCGCCGCCTGTCGTGCTTCCGGGTCAAAGACGATGTCGCCGTCGTCGTAGGCACGGTAAGTGCCGCCCGATAGCGTGAATCTCTGCCCTTGTATTCTGACCAGCCCAAGATTTTCGCGGTCCGACCCTTCGTATATCGCCACGCCCCGCCTCCAGCAAACTTCGTGGTTCTCTTTCCCCGTAACAACCTCTTAACCATTAAATATGAGAAGATCGTAACATGAATATTTATCGATGTCTCGCTTATGCCAATGTCGGTGGGGATAGATTTGGAGGAATGGTTATTTTCAATATTGGTGCAGAATAATTCTCGTATTTATACGCTATGTTCCAATTTATTACGTTTTTTGGTCGCGAGATTCGCGTTAAAGTATTCATTTCCTAGAAAAATCGACCTGACATTCAGCAGCGCAGATTTTGCGGCGGTCACTTGTTCGTGATGCTGGCCGTGATCGATGCCTTCGCGCTCGGCTTTGGCAACCATCGCGGCGATCTGCGCAGGCGTGCTTCCAGCGGCGGCAAAGAAGGCCGAGCGGTCCATGGCGCGGAAGAAGCCTTCCACCTTGCCGTCCCAGGATAGGCCAACGGCAGGGATCTGCATCGCATGCGCGGCAATGCAGGCATGCAGGCGGTGGGCGACGATCACGCTGTTTTCCGACAGGATCGCGAGAAGCTGCTGCGGATCGTGCGGCCGCGCCGCAAGGGTGAGCTCGCCGGCCGCGCCGATGCCGGCCGTTTCCGCTGCAGCGAAGACCGCCTCGGCCAGCCGCTGATCCTCGCCGGCGCCGTTGCAGAACAGGGTGACGCGGTTTCCCGCGCCCGTCAGTTCGGCGATCAGCGCCAGGTAAGCGGAAACCGACGTCAGCGGAATGGCGCTTTCGGCGCGGGACGCGTGGCGGGCGAGGATCTTCGGCTCGGTGACACAGAGGCCGACATTGCCGGGTGCGGGGGAGGCGGCGGGTGCGAGAGACCCCGCCAGCAATCCGGGATCGGGCTCCATCGCCGGAATGGGGCCAGCCGGAAAATGCTGCAGCCAGTTGCGATAGGCGAAGCCGTCACGCACCGAGAGATGCCGCAAGTTGGCGCCGAGCAGGCGGCCGAACAGCCGCTTTGCCGGCTCGGACCAGTGCGGGCCGACGCCGACGGCATAGATGGAGAGCGGCTTTTTCGCCCTGGCGACGCAATCGAGCAGCGTGCCGACCTTCAGCGGGAAGTTCAGGTCATCGTCCTGAAACAGGTTGCCGCCGCCGAGAATGACGGCATCGGCGGCAGCGATCTTCTCGTCCCACAGCCGGCGGCTCGCCATCAGCGATTTTGCGAGCGCGCGGCTGACGACGGCGCGCCGCAGCGGTGCGGGCAGATGCCGAAGGATATTCAGGATCAGGGCGCGGTTGCGGCTGGTGCCCACGGCGCTGCGTCCGGCAAGATCGAGCGTCTCGACCTCGTCGCCTTCGGCCCGCAAGGTTTCCTCGATGCAATCGGCGAGCAGGCCGTCGCCGAGATTCTCGCTGTATTTGACGTTGAAGACGAGGATTTTCATGAGCGGGCCTGTGCAGCCTGTGGCAGCTTGCCGTGGAGATGGAAGGTGCTGGGCTCGATCGCCGGGCGGGAAACGCTGCGCGGAAGCGAGAGTGCGGCGACCGCGCCCGCCAGAATGTAGAAGGTCAGCCCGAGATCATAGACGGTGCCCGAGATCGTCGCGGTCACCAGCACGGCAAAGAAGCCGAGCTTGGCTGCGCGGACGCCGGCGACATCTTCCGGCCGTTCGACATCTGCCTTCGGAAGCCGGGCGGTCAAGACGGCGAAGGCGAAGATCGCGAAGATCAACGTTCCCGCGACACCGAGATTGGAAAGAAGAACGAGGACGAAGCTCGATGCGCGGGCGCTGCCAAGGCCGGCGCCGAAGCCGTAGGTATTGACGAAGCTCTCATAGGCGACGGCATTCCACATGAAGCGCTCGCGGCCGGATTGGCTGTCGGCCTTCGAGAGGATCATTTCGTTCAGGAAGTCGTGCAGGCCGGTCGCGATATCGGGGAGGGCGACGACGACGATGATTGCCACCAGCGGCAGAGCCGCTGCGCCAACGGTGATCGCCAGAGCATGGCGGCCGCGGATCGCCCGTAGCAGCAGGAACGGCATCACCGCGGCGACGCCGACGAGCGCGGTCGCCGAGGTCGAAAGCAGCAGTGCGGCAAGCAGCGACAACGCCAATATGCCGGTGATGCGCGTACGGATGCCGTCGAGCCAGAGGCTGGAAATCGCCGCGAAGAACAGCAGCGTGTAATCCGCGAAAGCGGACGCTTCCGGGAATGTGCCGGAAATGCGTTTCAGGCCGCCCTTTTCCGCTCCCGTCAGCAGCGCGTAATTGGCGGTGCGCACGAAGCCCATCAGCCATTCCGTATGCGAGTAATAGGTCAGGATATCAGCAAGCGCGAAGCCGAGGTCGATGGAGGCGGTGGCGATCAACGCCGTGACCAGCGAGGTGGCGATGCCTTCGCGGCGAAACCAGGCGAAGGTGCAGCCGAAGCAGATCAGGCTGCCGATCGCATAGACGGTCTGCGTGATGTTGTTGGACGAGAAGCGCAGCGGCTGCAGCGCGATGAAGCTGCGGGCACCGACCTGGCGCTCGACTACCATGGTCTCGGCCATGCCCGCGAAGAGGCGCGGGAAGAACAGCGCGGTCACCAGGCCGAACACGGTCAGTGTCAGCAGGAAGAAGCCGATGCGCGGCGGGGCGAAGGCCGCAAAGACCCGGCCTTCGCCGCAGCTCATCAGGATGCGGGTGGCGAAGAAGACCAGGAAGAGATTGGGAACCAGCACCGATGCGCCGCCGAGGCCCGGCAGGTTGAAGGCGGCGGCAGAGCCGAAGACGGTGGAGGCGAGCATGAACAGGAACGACCAGACCGGCGGCATATAGAGTGCCGCCGCGCCCAGTACCAACGTCAGCAGTCCCATGATCTGAAAGTGCATGGAAGTCGTTGTCCCGCCCGATTTAGCGAAAAGACTAGCATGCTAAGAAGCGCCGCGTATTTACGCCCCGGACTACTTCTTTCGGGCAGGGCTTCGGCCGAACGTGGTTCTTCACCCGGTTTTGCGCTCTGCCTATCTTTCGCGGCATGTCAAAGCTATCGAAGACTTCTCGCAGTGATGAATTGACGGGTGGCCGGCGGCCTTTGCTGCTGGCGCTCTGTGCGGCAGCGCTCGCGATCGCCGCACCGGCGGCCCCGGTCCTTGCCGAAGATATGACGGCAACCGGCGATACCGGTGACAGGCTCGATCTCGACAAGATGAAGCTGACCTTCGCCGACGAGTTCGACGATCTCAGCGTCTCGGCCTGGGGGCCGGGAACGCGCTGGATCGCGCATACGCCATGGTCGGGAGATTTCGGCGGGGCGCGCTTTGCCAATCCCAAGGACGGCTTTCCCTTCACGATCGACGATGGCGTGCTGCGCATCGAGTCCTCGAAGGACGGCGAGGGCGAGTGGCGTTCCGGCCTGCTCGCTTCCGTCGATCCGAAGGGCAATGGCTTCGCCCAGCAATACGGCTATTTCGAAACGCGCGCGCAGCTGCCGACCGGACCCGGCCTGTGGCCGGCCTTCTGGCTGATCGGCAAGGACCGCTCCAAATCGACCGCCGAGATCGACGTGATGGAATATTACGGCGACAAGCCCGACGGCTATTCCTCGACGGTTCACGTCTGGTACCGCAACGGCGAACACTATTCGAAATTCTCGCGCATCAACGCCTTCCTGAAGAACAAGCCGGGCGATTTTCATACCTATGGGGTGAAGATAGACGAGAAATACATCCGCATGTATTTCGACCGGCAGATGGTCTGGAAGACCGAGACGCGGCCGGAACACCAGCAGCCGATGTACGTGCTGCTCAACCTTGGCCTTGTCGACAATGTCAGCAAGGCGAGCGCACCCGATCCATCGCATATGTATGTCGATTACGTGCATGTCTACGCGCTGCCGCAGCAGCCGTAATTTCCAGGTTTAGGACGTGATTGCGGGAGCGGCAGAGATGCCGCTCCCGGCGCATTTTCGGCTCTCCCGGGCAGGCTAATTCTTTCGGCTAGGTAGGGCACTAACGGATAGCCCCATGCGTCAGTCTTTCTACACCCTCTAGCGCTTTGGAGGGCCGGTTTGGCGAAGGGGTCATCCCAATGATCATCTGGCGAAATCCCGCTGAAATGGGAAGGTCGCCACACAAATGCCGCGCAGCAGAAACCCGCCAGCAGACGACAGGGGGAAGTGCAATGACGGGCCTAGCATATCCAGACACGATCGAGCGAAGCGACACGGCCGGCTACGACCGCGACAAGGGCTTGCCCGAGATTTTCAGCGCACATGCGCAGAAAAACCCGTCGGCCACGGCATTGGTCTTCGGCAGCGCTTCGCTGACCTATGGCGAACTCGACGCACTGTCCGACAAGGTGGCCGTTATGCTGGAGAAGGAAGGCGTGACGACAGGCGATGTCGTCGGCCTTCTGCTGCCCCGCAGTCTCGAAACGATCGTCTGCATGCTGGCGGCCCTGAAGGCGGGCGCCGCCTACCTGCCGCTCGACCCGGCCTATCCTGCCGAGCATCTCGATTACGTGATCCGCGATTGCGCTCCCAAGGTTATCTTCGCCGAAGCGACGGCCAGGCAGAAGCTGGCATTGATCCCCGGCCTGCCCAGCCGGGTTTTCGACGAGCGGGCCGTGCTCGCCGAGGCATCGATGTCTCCGCGGGTTCGCCCGGCGGCGCGGCCGACCGGCGGCGATGTCGCCTATGTGATGTTCACCTCCGGCTCGACCGGCCGCCCCAAGGGTGTGGTGGTGGCGCATCGCGGCATTGCCAACCTGGCGCTGGAGCAGAGCTTCAACCCGCTGACCAGCAAGGACGTCGTCCTGCATGCGATGACGATCTCCTTCGATGCCTCGACGCTCGAAATCTGGAGCGCATTGCTCAACGGTTGCAAGCTGGTCGGCATGCCCGACCTGAATTTCTCGATCACCCGCCTCTGCGAATTGGTCGAGGAGCACGGCGTCACCTTCCATGCCTCGACGCCCGGCCTCTTCAACCTGATGGCCGATTTCGGCGGTGACCGCGTGCCGTCGCTGCGCCATGTGCTGTTCGGCGGCGATGTCGCCTCGGTGACCCATTCGCTGCGCTTCCTGCAGTCGCATCCGAACTGCCGCCTGACCAATGCCTACGGCCCCACCGAAGCAACCGTGCTGGTGACGGCCTACAATATCCCGGCCGATTTCAAGGGCACGGAACTGCCGATCGGCAAGCCGATCGGAAACACGCGGATCCTCATCCTCGACGACCATCTGAACGAGGTGCCGCTCGGCGAGGAAGGCCAGATCGCGCTCAGCGGTGAGGGGCTTGGCCTCGGATATTTCAACCGGCCGGAGCTGACCCGCGAGCGCTTCGTCATGGTCGAGACCCGCGACGGCCCGGTCCGCTGCTATCTGACCGGCGATCTCGGCACCATGGATGCCGACGGCACCGTGCATTTCCACGGCCGCCGCGACCGCCAGGTGAAGATCAACGGCAAGCGCATCGAGCTCGACGAGATCGAGACGGCGCTACGCACCGATACCCGCCTTTCCGAAGCTGCCGTCGTCTGCCAGGTGATGGGGCCGGAACTGAAGCAGATGATCGCCTTCCTCTGCCCGCGCGAAGATCTCCGGGGCAGGGATCAGGAATTGACGCGGGACGTCATGGCGACGCTGCGCGGCCGCCTGCCGGCCTTCATGATCCCGAACTCGACCGTCGTGATCGACGAGATGCCGATGACACGGTCCGGCAAGATCGATCGCTCCAAGCTTCTGGCTCCGGTCGCCGATGCCGCGCCGGCCACGATCGACATCTCGGCCGATACCGGCAGCGAGGCGATGCTGACCCGGCTTTGGCGCGATGCGCTGGGCAACAAGCCGGTCGATATCGACACCAACTTCTTCGATCTCGGCGGCACCTCGCTTCAGCTGATGCAGATCCACGCCCGCATGGAGGTCGAGCTCGGTCGGCAGGTACCGGTCGTGCAGCTCTTCAAACACTCGACGATCCGCGAGCTGTCGCGCTTTCTCGAGGGCAAACACGACAATTCGGGGCGCGATGCTGCAGCCGCCCTGCGCGCCGAACAGCAGCGCAACAACATGGCTCGCTTCCGGAGGAACACGAAATGACAGGGGATCTGGGGGGCGACGCCGGAGAAGCCTTGCCCGATGAAGGGCAGATTGCGATTGTCGGCATGTCGGGACGGTTTCCGGGCGCGAAGAATATCGATGCGCTCTGGGACCTCGTCGTGGCCGGCGAGAACAGCTTCTACAAGTACAAGCTGGAGGAGCTCGAAGACTCCTTCACCGACGAGGAGCGGGCTCTTCCGAATTTCGTTCCGGCGCGGCCGGCACTCTCGGATGTCGACATGTTCGACGCCGATTTCTTCGGGATGTTCCCGAAGGAAGCCGCGGTCACCGACCCGCAGCACCGCATCTTCCTGGAAATCTGCTGGGAAGCGCTCGAAGACGCGGCCTATGACCCTGCCAAGTATGAAGGCCTGATCGGCGTTTTTGCCGGCGCTTCGATGCCGACTTACCTGATCAACAACGTGCTCCGCGACCGGGCGACCGCCGAGGAGATGACGTCCAACTACCAGATCGGTTTCTATCAGCAGATCGTCGGCTCGCTGACCGATGCTCTCTCCACCCGCATCGCCTACAAGCTCGATCTGCAGGGCCCGGCCTTCACGCTGCAGTCGGCCTGTTCGACCTCGCTGCTTGCCGTTTCGCAGGCCTGCCAGAACCTGCTCACCTACAGCTGCGACATGGCGCTCGCCGGCGGTGTCTCCGTGACCCTGCCGCAGAAGCGCGGCTACATGTATCAGGAAGGCGGCATGGTCTCGCCGGATGGCGTCTGCCGCCCGTTCGATGCCGATGCTGCCGGAACCGTCTTTGCAAGCGGCGCCGGTGTCGTGGCGCTGAAGCGTCTCGAAGATGCGATGCGCGACGGCGACCGTGTCTATGCCGTGATCCGCGGCTATGCCGTCAACAATGACGGATCGGAAAAGGTCGGCTTCACCGCGCCCAGCATCGCCGGCCAGGCCAATGTCATCTCGGCGGCGATCGCCAATGCCGGCATCGAGCCCGAGACCATCGGTTATGTCGAATGCCACGGCACCGCCACGCCGCTCGGCGATCCGATCGAATTCGGCGGTCTCAGCGAGGCTTTTTCCAGCATTTCCGGCCGCCGCCGCAATGTGGCGCTGAGCTCGGTCAAGGGCACGGTCGGCCATATGGATGCGGCTGCCGGCGTCTGCGGCCTGATCAAGACGGCGCTCGCGCTGAAGAATGCCAAGCTTCCGGCCATGCCGAACTACCGCGCGCCCAATCCGCGCATCGATCTCGCCAACAGCCCGTTCTACATCCTCAACGAAACGATGGACTGGCCGGTCTCCGATACGCCGCGCCGCGCCGGCGTCAGCGCCTTCGGCGTCGGCGGCACCAATGTCCACGTCGTGCTGCAGGAAGCGCCTGCCGTTGCCGAGGTGGCCGCTGCCGAGGGTCCGTTCATCGTGCCGCTCTCGGCCCGCACGCCCGAGGCGCTTGCCGCCATGCGCGGCAATCTGCGCGCCCATCTCGAAAGCAAGCCGGATGTAACGCTTGCCGATGCCGCCCACACGCTGCAGACCGGCCGCCGTACCTTCGCCCATAGAAGCGCTTTTTCGGCGATGAACCGCGACGATGCGATCGAACGCCTGAAGTCCGAGCGCTACACCTCGATGACCGCTGAAGACACGGCGCCGCCGATCGCCTTCATGTTCCCGGGGCAGGGCGCGCAATATGTCGGCATGGGCGCTGCCCTCTACAGCCGCGAGCCGGAATTCACCCGCTGGATCGACCGCGGCGCCGAGCTGCTGAAGATGACGCTGAATGCGGATCTTCGCGAATATATCTGCCATTCCGGCGCTGTGACGCAGTCGATGATGGACGAGCAGCGCGAGACGCAGATTGCCCAGCCCTGCCTCTATCTCGTCGAACACGCGCTGGCCCGGCTCTGGATGAGCCGCGGCGTGCGCCCCTTCGCGATGATCGGCCACAGCGTCGGTGAATTCGTTGCTGCCACGCTCGCCAATGTCATCTCCTTCGAAGACGGTCTTCGCCTGGTGGCCACCCGTGGCCGCCTGATGCAGAACCAGCCGCATGGGGCGATGGTCTCGGTGCGCTCGGATATCGAGACGGTCTCTGCGCATCTGCGCGAGGGCGTCGAGATCGCTGCGATCAATGCGCCGAAGCTTTGCGTCATCTCCGGAACTTTCGCCGCCGTCGATGCCACCTGCGCTTCTCTCGACGGCGCCGGCATCGCCTATAGCCGCCTGCACACCTCGCACGCCTTCCACTCGGCAATGATGGATGCGGCGGCCGATGCGCTGCGCGACGAGACGGCCCGGGTCACCTACGGCACGGCGACGCTTCCTTACATCTCCTGCGTCACCGGCGACTGGCAGACCGGCGAGCGCGGCACGTCACCCGATTACTGGGCGCGCCATTGCCGCGAAACCGTGCGCTTTGCCGCCGGTCTCGAAACGCTCTGCCGCGGCGTCAAGCCGGTGCTGATGGAGATCGGCCCCGGCCGGGCTCTGTCGACCTTCGCCTCGCAGACGCTCGCCAAGGACAATGTCGCAACGATCATCCAGTCGCTGCCCGAGCACGACCGCGCCGATGCGGCGCCCGAGACGCTCGGCGATGCCGTCGGCAAGCTCTGGATGGCCGGCTGCAACATCGACTGGTCGGCCTGGTCGCGCGGCGGCAGCAAAGATCATCTGCCGACCTACCCGTTCCAGCGCAAGCGCCACTGGATCGACGCGCCGCCCTCGGCGCGCCGGGCCGCTGCTGCCCTCGATGCGCAACCCGCTTCCATACCGGCGGCAAATACCGCCACCAGCATTCAAGACCTGCAAACGAAACCTACCGTTGAGAGTAAACCAATGACCGTTGCATCCGTTGTCGATCGTGTTCCTGTCATCGAAGCTTCGCTGCTTCGGATTCTGAGCGACATTTCGGGCGAGTCGCTCAGTGCGGGCGATAGTTCCGCGACCTTCCTCGAACTCGGCTTCGATTCCCTTCTGATCGGCCAGTTCGCGCAGAAGGTGGAGCGCGAATACAAAGTGAAGATCTCCTTCCGCGAGCTCTTGAGCAACATTCCCTCGATTGCCGATCTGGCCCGCCATCTCGACCGCGAGATGCCCGCCGAAAAGGCGCCTGCTGCCGCACCGGCGGCTGCTCCGGCTGCCGTGGCCGCTCCGGTCCAGGTCGTGTCACAGCCGGTCATGCCGGTTGCCGCACCGCTCGCCAATCCGCTCGCGGCTGGTGGCGGTCTTGAGGCGTTGATGCAGTCTCAGCTGCAGGTCATGCAGTCGCTGTTTGCCCAGCAGATGGCGCTGATGCAGGGCGGTGTCTCCGAGGCGGCGCTGATGCCGGCGCAGATCGTGACGCCTGCCGCCCCGGCACCGCAGCCGGTTGCCGAAGCCGTGGAGGCCGCTCCGGCCGCGGCCCCTGCCGCAGCCGAAGGCGATGCGCCGCAGGCTTCGCGCCGCATGAAGCTCTACAAGCCCGGCACCAAGAGCACCGTTTCCGAACTGTCCTCCGAGAAGCGCCAGTTCATCGCCGACCTGATCGCCGCTTACGAAACCAAGACGCGCCGGTCGAAGTCCTCGACCGCCCGCTATCGCCGCCGCCTTGCCGATCCGCGCACGGCCTCCGGTTTCCGCCCCGAATGGAAGGAAATGATCTTCCCGCTGGTCTGCGACCGCTCGAAGGGCTCGCGCCTCTGGGATATCGACGGCAACGAATATATCGATCTGGTCAACGGCTTCGGCCAGACGGCTTTCGGCCATGCGCCTGATTTCGTCGTCCGCGCCGTCAAGGATCAGGCCGATGACGGCTTTGCCATCGGCCCGCAGACGCCGCTGGCCGGCGAGGTCGCCGACCTGATCGCGACGCTGACCGGCCACGAGCGCGTCACCTTCTGCAATACCGGCTCGGAAGCCGTCATGGCGGCGATGCGCCTGGCGCGCGCCGTCACCGGCCGCGACAAGATCGTCGTCTTCTCCAACGACTATCATGGCCAGTTCGACGAAGTGCTGGTCAAGGGCCGCAACCGCGCCGACAATCCCTCGGCGATCCCGGTCGCCTCGGGTATCCCGGCCGCCTCGGTCTCCAACATGGTCGTACTGCGCTACGGCGCACCCGAAAGCCTCGAATACATCCGCAGCAATGCCGAGGATATCGCCGCCGTCATCATCGAGCCGGTGCAGAGCCGCCATCCGGAACTGCGCCCGGTCGAGTTCGTCCGTTCGCTGCGCCAGATCGCTACCGATGCCGAATTCGCGCTGGTCTTCGACGAGGTCGTCACCGGCTTCCGCGTCGATCCGGGCGGCATGCAGGCGATTTGGGGCATCAAGGGCGACATGGCGACTTACGGCAAGGTCATCGGCGGCGGCATGCCGATCGGTGTGCTGACCGGCAATGCCCGCTTTATGGACGCCCTCGACGGCGGCTACTGGAATTATGGCGATGACTCCGTGCCGATGACGGCACCGACCTTCTTCGCCGGCACCTTCGTCCGCCATCCTCTGGTTCTTGCCGCCATGCGTGCGGTCATCGACCATATCAAGGGCGACGGTGCCATTCTTTATGATTGGGTCGCAGAACGCACCCAGGCGCTGATCGCCGAAATGAATGCCGATCTCGCCAGGCGCGGCATCAGCATGACGATCCACGGCTACAAGAGCTGGTTCATCACCGATTTCGGCAGCGAGGATCCGCTCGGCGCGCTCGTCTACCCGCATATGCGGCTGAACGGCATCCATATCCAGGAAGGCTATCCCTGCTTCCTGACGACGGCGCATGTCGAGGAAGACTTCAACGCCATCGCCGCTGCCTTCCGCAAGGCGCTCGATGCCCTGCAGGGCGTCGGCATCCTGGCTCCGGCGGAACGCAAGACCAATGGTGTTTCCAACCCCTTCAAGTCCGAGGACAAGCCGCGGCTGCACTCTGCACCGCTGACCGAGGCGCAGAAGGAAGTCTGGCTCGCCGCCCAGGCCGGCGACGAGGCATCCTGCGCCTTCAACGAATCCTTCCTGCTGCGGCTGGAAGGCAACTTCGATCATGCGGTCTTCCAGCAGGCCGTCGACCGTGTCGCGGCACGTCACGATGCGCTGTCCATCAAGTTCTCGCGCACCGGCGAAAACTTCGAGTTCATCCAGGACTTCCGCCTCGAAGTGCCGCTGGTCGACATGTCCGGCGACAGCGATCCGGAAGCCCGCCTTCAGGAAATCCTCGACGGCGAGGCGCGCACGCCCTTCGATCTGGTTGAGGGCTATCTCGCCCGCGCCGCGATCATCAAGCTCGCTGCGGACCAGCATGTGTTCGTCTTCACCGGTCACCACATCATCTGTGACGGCTGGTCGCTGAACATCTTCGTCAGCGAGCTCTCGACCGTCTATTCGGCAATCAAGGAAGGCAGGGAGGTGGAGCTGCCGGCGGCCATGTCGTTTGCGACCTATGCCACCCAGTATGCACCGAATTCGGAAACCGACCCGGCGACCGAAGCCTTCTGGCTCGATCAGTTCAAGACCATTCCCGAACTGCCCGAGCTGCCGCTCGACCGCCAGCGCCAGGAGCCGCGCACCTTTGCGGGCGGCACCTGCACCGGCTTCATTTCGAGCAAGCATTACAAGTCGCTGAAAAAGGCCGGTGCGAAGTCGGGGTCAACGCTGTTCTCGACGCTGCTCGCCGCCCTGCAGGTGATGGTTTCCAGGCTCTCCGGCCAGCAGGATATCGTCATCGCCATCCCGTCTGCCGGTCAGACGCTCGCCGGCGACGAGGTGCTCTTCGGCCACTGCGTCAACCTTCTGCCGCTGCGCCAGACCGTCGATGCGCATGAAAGCTTCCTGACGCATCTGAAAGCCACCCAGCAGCTGGTGTTCCAGGCCTTCGAAAACCAGGCCTATACCTACGGCACGCTGGTCAGGAAGCTCGGCGTCAAGCGCGACGCCCGCCGCCTGCCGCTGACGGAAATCCAGTTCAACCTGGAGCGGATGGCCGGTGATGAAAGCTTCGGCGACCTGAAGGCGCAGATGGCGCCGAATGCCAAGGCCTTCTCCAACTTCGACCTGTTCTTCAACATGATCGAAGGCCGCGACAGCGTCCGCATCGACGTCGACTACAATGCCGATGTCTTCGACCGCGAAACGGTCGAGCGCTGGATCGGCCATTTCGACACGATGGTCAGCGCCCTTGCCGACGATCTGACGATGGCGATCGAGCAGGTGCCGATGCTTTCGGCCGACGAACGCGCATGGCTGATCGGCGATCTCAACGACACGGCTTCGAGCTACGACCAGGAAGAACTCGCCGTCTCGCTCTTTGCCAAGCGCGCTGCCGAAAATCCTGATGCGACAGCCGTCCAGTACGGTGCCGAGACGATCAGCTACGGCGATCTCGAGGCCCGCTCGAACGCTCTGGCGCTCGAAATCCAGATGGCGGTGCCGCAGCCCGGCCAGCGCATCGCGCTGCTCTGCGACCGCTCGATCGCCATGGTCGTCGCCCTGCTGGCGATCATGAAATCCGGCCATGCCTATGTGCCGATGGATCCCGGCCATCCGGTCGAGCGCCTCAGCCAGACCATCGATGCCGCCCGCATCGGCGCGATGATTGCCGACAGCGACGAGATGGCGGCCCTTGCCTCCGGCGTGCCGGTCATCCGCCTCGACAAGACTCGGGATACTGCTTCGCTGACGGAGGCGGTCCTAAAAAACTTGCCTGAGGCCAGTGCGGCCGCCTATGTCATCTTCACCTCGGGTTCGACCGGCGTGCCGAAAGGTGTCGAGGTTCCGCACCGGGCTCTGACCAACTTCCTGCTGTCGATGCAGCGCGAACCGAAGTTCACGGCGGATGACAGCATCGTCGCGGTCACCACGATCTCCTTCGATATCGCCGCACTCGAGCTCTACCTGCCGCTGATCTCCGGCGGCAAGGTGATCATCGCCGACCGCCAGACGGTGCAGGATGGCTTTGCGCTGGTCGATCTCGTCAACAAGAGCGGGGCGACCGTCCTGCAGGCAACGCCGACCCTCTGGCAGATGCTGGTCGAGGCCGGGCTGAAGAACCAGCCTTCGCTGAAGATGCTCTGCGGCGGCGAGCCGATGCCGAAGGACCTGGCCCGGACGCTGCTGACGATCGGTGGCGAGCTCTGGAACATGTATGGCCCGACCGAAACCACCATCTGGTCCTCGGTCGAACAGGTCACCGATGCGGCCAAGCCGATCACCATCGGCCACCCGATCGCCAATACCCAGCTCTACATTCTAGACGAGAGCAACCAGATCGCCCCGATCGGCGTGACCGGTGAACTCTGCATCGGCGGCGACGGCCTGGCGAACGGTTACTTCGACCGCCTCGATCTGACCGAGAAGGCCTTCGTTCCCGTCGCCTTCGACCAGGGCAAGCCGCAGCGCCTCTACAGGACGGGCGATGTCGGCAAGCGTCTGGTAGATGGTTCGCTGCAGCTCCTCGGCCGCCGCGACCAGCAGATCAAGCTCAGAGGCTTCCGCATTGAACTCGGCGACATCGAATCCGTCGTCGCCCAGGTGCCGGGTATCGCACAATGCGCCGTGGTTCTTGCCGAGAACGAGAAGGGCGACAAGTCGCTGGTGGCCTATGTCGTCCCGGCCACAGGAGCAGGCGAGCCGTCGCCCGCCGAACTCGCCGCCCATGCCAAGGCCAAGCTGCCGGGTTACATGGTTCCCGCCTTCTGGGTGCCCGAAACCCAGCTGCCGCAGACCGCCAACGGCAAGCTCGACCGCAAGACGCTGAAGCTGCGCGGCCTGCCGAAGCGCGAAACGCAGATCATCACCGTCAAGCCGCGGACCGACATGGAGGCCAAGCTGCTCGCCATCTGGCAGGAAGTGCTGAACCTCCCCGACGTCGGCGTCGAGGACAATCTCTACGCACTCGGCACCGACTCGCTCGCCATCTTCCGCATCGCTGCCCGCATGCTGGATGCCGGCCTGCCGCTCGAAGCCAAGCACCTGCTGCGCCATCCGTCGATCGCCGAACTTGCGGCCTTCGCAGAGGAGCAGAACACGATGAGCCAGACAGCGGCTCAGTATCACGTTCCGTCGCTGAAGGACTTCCGTAACGGCGCTCGCCGCAACGGGCTGGGGAGAGCATCATGAGCGTATTCGAAAAGACACCGTCGCAGCCGGAAGACGATCAGGAGATCATCGGCGAGTTTCCCTGCACGCAGACACAGCTGCGCTGCTGGATCCTGAACCAGCTCAATCCCGGCAATCCCGGGCTGAACGTGGCGGTTCGCTGGGAGATCCGCGGAAATTTCAAGGCGGCGACGCTCGAAGCCGCCTTCCGCAAGATCATCCAGCGCCATGAAGTGCTGCGCACCAGGATCGTCGAGAAGGACGGCCGGCCCTATCAGCAGGTGGTCAACAGCGTCGACTTCAAGATGCCGGTCATCGACCTGCGCAACATGACGCCGGAAACCCGCAAGAGCCGCGTGCCGTCGATCGGCGAGGAAACGGCACGGGTGCCCTTCGATCTCGGCAAGGCCGGCCTCTTCCGCGTCACGCTGCTGATGATGGAAAACGATGTCGGCGTGCTCCTGATCACCGCGCATCAGAGCTGCTTCGACGGCTGGTCGATCCGCGTTCTCGGCCGCGAGCTCGGCGAGATCGCCGCCGCCATCGATGCCGGGCGGTCGCCCGACGTGCCGGAACTGGCGCTTCAATATGGCGACTACGCGCTCTGGCAGGCCGAGTATCTGGAGAGCTACGGTTTCGAGACCGAAAGCACCTTCTGGCGCGAAAAGCTGACGGATGCACCCTATTTCGAAGTGCAGCCGGATCGTCCGCGCGGTCCCGTCAAGACCACCAATGCCGACCTGATCTCCGTCCTGCAGCCGATGGATTTCGGCGACAGGATCGATGCCGCCGCCCGCAAGGCACGCGTCTCGCTCTACAGCTATGGCGCGGCGGTCATCAGCGCCATGCTGCACCGGCTGACCGGCGAGACATGCGTCTTGTTCGGCTCGAATGTCGCGGGACGCGAGGATACCGATCTCGAAAACCTGATCGGCGTCTTCATCAACACGCTGGTCCTGAAATACGACATGGACGGCGATCCGAGCTTCAGCGAACACGTGCGTGCGGCAAACGAGATGCTGGAAGGCGTGCTCGCCCATCAGCGCATGCCGTTCAACGAACTGGTCGGAATGATCAATCCGCCGCGCGATCCGTCGCGCAACCCGCTGATCTCGGTCAATTTCAACCTGTCGAAGGCCTTCCTCGAAGACCGCCGTTACGGCGAATTCGAGCTGATCAGCGCGCCGTCGCAATCGCCTGGCGTCATCTACGACCTGAGCTTCATGATGGTCGGCCGCCCGAGCGGCTGGCGCATGTCGATCGAGTACAATACCGACCTGTTCGACAAGGCGACGATCGAGACCTTCCTGCGCTACTGGCAGGAAACCTATGACGCGGTGCTTGCCGATCCCGAAGCTCACCTCTCGGCGCTGACGGTACCGCTGCGTGCCGATTCGCCGGTGGAGGTCCGCCGTCTCGATCCTGACAGTGTCGAAGGTGTGCTGCGTTCGCATCCTTCCGTTGGCGAAGCCGCGATCCTATCTGTCGGCGGCGAGATCGGCCCGGTTGCCTTCGTCGTGCCGTCACCGACCTGCGACGAGGCGCTCGACCAGTTGCCCGCTCTCTTGATGCAGCATCTCCAGGCGCATGTCCCGGCAGCCAAATTGCCGAAGGACATCAGCGTCCTGATGCGGCTTCCGAAGACGGCTGACGGCTCGGTCGATCGCTCCGCGCTCCGCCTGCCTGCCAAGGCGCCTGCAGCACCAGTCGCTGCGGCAAAGCCTGCAAGTGCCGCTTCGCTGAAGGCCGATCCGGAGAAGATGGCGGCGGTTGCGGCAATCTGGAAGCAGGTGCTGAACGTGCCCTCCGTCGAGCCTGGCAGTGATTTCTTCGCGCTCGGCGGCCACTCGCTGCTGGCGCTGCGCATGCTGTCGGCGGTTCGCGAGAAATTCGACGAGAAGCCCAATCTCGAGCTGCTCTTCCGCGAACCGACGCTGGAACGCTTCACGGGGGCAGTCTTCGGCGTCTCCCAGGCAGCCGCGAAGGCGGAGCCGGTGGAAGTGCCGGCCGCCGTCTCCGGCAATCCCTGGGAACTGATGACCTGCAAGCAGGGGAGCGGGGCGTCTGCGGTCTATACGCTGAACCACCCGTTCCTCTATTACAAGCTCGCCGGCGCGCTTCCCGAGAACACGCCCGTCTATAACGTCAACATGTTCAATGCGAAGCTTGATGAGGCACTTGCCGGCAAGTCCTTCGAGGAGATCGCCACCCTGGCGATCGAGGCGATGGAAATCCCGCCGCAGGTAACCTCGGTTGCGATCGTCGGCCTCTGCGTCAACGGCATCCTGGCCTTCGAAATCGCCCGGCAGCTGCGCGAGGCGGGCAAGGAGGTCCAGTTCACGGCGATGATCGATGCCTGGGCACCGGGCTATTTCCGCACACAGTCGAAGCTCACGCAGAAGCGCTGGAACATGGAGCGGCGCGTCAAGCGGTCGATCTATTTCACGCAGAAGGTGCTCGGCGGCCGCATGCGGCTGATCGACTACCTCAAGGAGTTCAACCTGACGCTTGGCCTGCTGCGCTTCTTCGGCGTCCGTAAGGGCGAGTATTCTCCGGAAGAAGTCGCCAACGAAGCGGTAACCGGCCTGCTGGTCCGCGCCTCGCGGCAATACAAGCCGGCGCAAACGCAGGATCCGTCGATCGTCTTCCTGCGCAGCGAGGCGCATCACCGTCGCGCCGACAAGCTGCGTTTTGGCTGGGGGGATGCGGTCGCCAAGGATACGGCGACCGTCAGCCTCAGCGGCTGGCATGAGGACTCGCTCAGCAGCGACGGCATCCGCGAGCTCGCCTCGGCGATCTCGAAGAAACTGGACTCCAAGAGCGCACAATGAACCACAACCCGGTGAAACGGAGCGACGACATGGAAAAAGACAGACCGCTGAGGATCGGCGTTCTGACCGGAACCAAGGATGCGCTGGAAAACTGGCAGCTCGCCATCCTCGACCGGATCAAGGGTGATCAGCGCTTCGTGTTGGAAACGGTCATCGTTCACGACCGTCCGGAGGGGGAGGCGAAAGCCTCCAGGCTGTTCCGGCTGCAATGGCAGATCGAGAACCGCCTGCTTGCCCGCCAGCCGAGATATCTGCCCGGCACCTTCCAGGCGCAGGACCAGCGGTTCGACGTAATGCACGCCATGGCCGACGACGCGGCGCGGGGCAATTATGTCGCCAGGCTGGCGTCTGAGTTGGGCCTCGATCTGATCGTGCGGATGACGCCGGCCAGTCTGCCGGCATCGGTGGCGGACGTCTTGCCGCTCGGCATCTGGTCGTTCAATTTCCTGGACGAGTGCTCGGCCGATGGCAGCTGGTTCGGCTACCGCGATCTGCTGACCAAGGCGCCGGCGACCGAGCTGGTGCTTTCGGCCGAGCGTGGCGCTGCCGGCAAGGCGACGATCGCCGCCTGCAGCTTCAACATCAAGATTTCAGCGGCCCGTAACACCGCCTTCATCAAGGAGCGGGCGGTGACGCTGCTCATGCGCGAATTGCGCAAGGCTGCTGCCGGCGAGCTTGCGATGGTTCCCGGCCGCGTGCGCGCTGCCGCGCCGCCGCCGAAGCTCTCGACCGTCATGCACTACGGCACGGCTCTCGGCCTGCATCTCTTCGAGCGCGCGGCTGCGGCCGTCGGGCGCCGCACGCATCTGCGTGCTGCTGTCTGGACGCTCTATACTGGGCGCGGCAAGATCGACGATTTCGACCCGTCGCAATCGATCGAGGTGCCGCCGACAAAGGACGACATCAAGGCCGATCCGTTCCTCTTCGAGCACGAGGGCGATTGCTACCTGTTCTACGAGTCCTACTCGACCGGCGGCCACAAGGCGCATATCTCCGTCGGCCGCTTCGAGGGCGACCGGCTGGTGCACGTCGGCATCGCGCTGAGCTGCGAACATCATCTGTCCTATCCCTATGTGTTCAGGGATGGCGACGACATCTTCATGATGCCGGAGACCCATGCCACCAAGCGCATCGAGATCTGGCGCTGCGTCGAGTTTCCGCTGAAATGGGAGCTCCATTCCACCGCACTCGAGGGCCGCTCGGCGGCCGACAACATGCTGGTCCGGCATGGCGGCAAGTGGTGGCTGTTCAGCAATCTCTCCGACTATCACGCCTATGAGGATCACTGCAGCGAGCTCTATATCTACGAGGTCGACGGCCCCGATCTGAAGGGGCTGAAACCGCACCGGCACAATCCCGTCGTGCTCGGCAGCGTCGCGGCGCGCAACGGCGGACGGATGTTCGAGCGCGACGGCCATCTCTACCGGCCCTCGCAGCGCAATACCAACGGCATCTACGGCTATGGTCTCAACATCATGGAGATCGACGAACTGAGCTCTGAGGCCTATCGCGAGCGCTGCGTGCGCGTCATCACGCCCGATTTCAAGACCGGACTGCATGGCTGCCATCATTTCGACGAGGCTGGCGGGCGCTATATCCTCGATGCGCGGCTGACAGCGTAGACCGACCGGCATTCGGCCCAGGACGGCCTGCAAATGGCGATTTTCCACGCTTCCGGTGCTCACGTACGTTAAGTACGCTGCGCTCCGGCTCGTGGAAAATCACCATTTTCGACTCGTCCTGGACCGAATGCCAATCGGTCTGCGATTTCGTTGTGATCACGCCAGCGCAGCTCCGGCGAGCGGCCGTTGGCGAGGACCGCAAGTGCTGCGGCAAAGCCTGCCGCAGGCGCGAGGTTGAAGAGCTTCCAATTTTCCGGACCTGAGGGATCGGAGTCCAATCTTTTGAGGAGAGGGGCGGGTTCCGTTCCGATCGAGACATCGAAGGATTGCAGCGGCAGGGAAAGCCCTTCGCCATGCGCCTTGACGAAAGCCTCCTTGCGGGTCCAGCAGCGGAAGAAGCCGTCGAGATAGTCGGCTTGCGGCAGAGTCACGAGGTCGCGCCGTTCGGCATCCGAAAAGAAATAGCCGGCGACATCTTCCTTCAGCGGCGCCACCTGTTCGATATCCGCCCCGATCGTATAGCGGTCCGAAACCGCAAGCAGCGCCAGGCCGGCGCTGTGGCTGAGGTTGAATTGAAGCTCTGTGGCGTGAGCGTCGTCGAGCGCCGGCTTGCCGTAGCCGTTATAGGTGAAGCGGACATGGTCCGGGGCGATGCCGAGATAGCTTGCGAGGATCTGCCGCAGGCGGCCGCGGCCGGCGATGTAGCGGTTGCGGTCGGCATCGAAGACGAAGCCGGCGGCTCGCGCCCGCTCGTCTTCGCCGAGATGGGTTTCAAGGCTTCGCAGCTGATGCAGCGGCGGCTCGATATCGAACAGCCAGAGGTCGATGATACCGTCGCTGCCGCCCGCGTCAGGTCGCATAGGCGAGCTGTCCGCCGGCCGGGCGCTGCTGCACCATGCGCTTGGCAAGATGCGCCATTAGCATCAGCGGATAGTTTTCGCCGAGGCTGATGCGGCAGGTGCGTCTCAGGATGTCGAGCGACTGGGTGCAGGTATCGCCGCCGTAGTCGACAGCCTTGTCGGCCCAGTTATAGGGGTTCATGGCCGGATGGGCGGTGCGCTTCTGCAGGATCGGCTGCCAGTTGGTGAAGACGTGGCGGCTGGAATCGTAGAGGCGGTAGACGCCGCGCTTGTGCTCGCTGGCGAAGCGCTTGGCATCGTCCTCGGTGTCGAAGATCACATGCAGGCCGGCGGCATTGCCGATATCGTTATGCGGGCCGACGCGCATCACGTCGCTATGCGAGAGGATGTCGGCCATGACGTCGTAGCGGCGGCGCATCTTGGCGATCATCGGGTCGAGCTTGCTCAGCTGGACGTTCAGCATCGCGCCCTGGATCTGGTTCGCCTTGAAATTGACGCCGAGGATCGGCGGTTCCTTGATGAATTCGAGATGGCCACGGAAGAGCGCGCCGATATCGTGGTACATGCGCGCCCTGGCAAAGAGCGTGGCATCGTTGGTCGCCAGCGCCCCGCCTTCGCCGATATTGATGTTCTTGAACTGGTTGAAGCTATAGGCCGAGGCATGGCCGAACGAGCCGGTGCGCTTGCCCTTGTAGGTCAGACCCACGGCCTGGCAGGCATCCTCGATGACGAGGAGGTTATGCTCCTTGGCGATGCGCATGATCGCATCCATGTCGCAGACCATGTTGGACATGTGAACCGGGATGATCGCCTTGGTGCGCGGCGTGATCTTGCGGACGATATCGGCCGGATCCATCGTCAGCGTGTGATCGATATCGACAAGCACGGGAACGGCGCCGGCGGCGAGCGGTGCCGCTGCCGTGGCGATCCAGGTATAGGCGGGCACCAGCACTTCGTCGCCCGGGCCGATGCCGGCGGCGGCAACAGCCGAGATCAGCGCTGCCGTGCCGTTGCACATGGTCAGCGCATGGGCGACGCCGAATTTCTCGCAGAAATCCGTCTCGAAGCGCTTCAGAGGCCCTCCGGTGTCATCGCTGTAGCGGGCAAGCTTTCCGGACAGCATTACCGGCGCAAGCGCCAGCCATTCACGAACTCCGACACGGGCCATTGGTCAAGTCTCCTGCGCTCCCAATCCGCGGCGCTCCTGCCGCGCGACGAGGAACCTTAAAACGGAGCGCCGGGCCGTTCAGCATATCCTTCCGGCTTAGGCGAGGGCGGTGCGGGTTGCCGGACTATCCGAAGTCGGTAGGCGATCTAATCGGCTGGACCTCATTGGGCGATTTAGCCGGGCTTCCGGTCTTGCTATCAAGGAGGGCAAGAGTTTGAAGGGGAAACGGCTTTGAGCATTCTCGACCTCAGATCCATGCCTGTCCACACGCTGCTGCAGGCGGATGTCGCAATCATCGGTGCGGGTCCCGCGGGGCTGACCATCGCGCGCGAACTGTCGCGCAAGGCCGATGTCCTGGTGCTCGACAGCGGCGGCCTGTCCTACGAGCCGGGGCCGCAGGTCCTGAACGCGGTGGAGAATACCGGCGAGCCCTCCGGCGACAGGCGCGCACCGGAGGGGCGCGGCTATAATGGCAGCCTATCCTGGCTGAACGATATTCCCGCCTTCGAGCTGCGCAACCGCGTGCTCGGCGGCAGCACCCATACCTGGATCGGCAAATGCGCCGCTTTCGACGAGATGGATTTCGCGCTCCGGCCGTGGTTGAGGCTTTCCGGCTGGCCGTTCGAACGTCGCGAGCTGATGCCGCATCTCGATCGTGCCGCCGAACTCCTCAATCTCGGACCGAACGTCTATGACGCCGGCCTGCATGCGCTGCTCAAAACCGCACCCGAGAAGCTCAGTCTCGACGACCGGACGCTTCGCTATTTCTTCTGGCAGTTCAGCCACGAGCGGCAGAAGCGCGGCGAGCCGATGCGATTTGCCAATGTCGCGCGCAGCCTGGCGCTGTCGGGCACGAAGTTTCTTACCAATGCCAATGTCACCGAAATACGCGCCGAACAGCGCGGGCATCACGCACTGTCGGTCGCGAGCCCCGAGGGCAATATGGCGACCGTCAGGACGAAGATGGTCGTGGTCTGCTGCGGCGGCGTCGAGAACGCCCGCCTGCTGCTTGCCTCGAACTCGATATCCCCAGCCGGTCTCGGCAATGCGCGCGGCACGGTCGGGCGCTATCTCGCTGATCATCCGCGCACCACGCTGATGCGATTCAGCAAGAGCAGCGATATCGACGCCGTGGCCCGGCACTTCAATTTCTACGGCCTGAAGCATGAGGGCGCGCCGCATTTCTATCTGCGCGGCCTGTCGCTCAGCCCGATGATCCAGGCGCGCGAGGGGCTGACAAATTGCGCCGCCTATCCGGTGCAGATCCATGCGACCGACGATCCCTGGGCGGCGCTGAAGCGCCTGGCGAAGGGCGGCGGCAAGAGCGCGGTCAATGATCTCAGGACGGTGCTCGGCTCGCCCGGGATGCTGGCATCCGGCGCCTATCAGCGCCTCGTCAAGCTGCGCGGCCTGCCGCACCGCTCGGCGGAACTGCGCTTCGACGTGATGGCCGAGCAGCAGCTGGACGCGGAAAGCCGGGTGACGCTGTCCGACAAGCTCGACCGCTTCGGCAAGCCGATCGCCCGCGTCAACTGGAAGATCGGGGAGACGGAGATCGAAAGCATTGCAAGGCTGGCGCAGACGATGTCGGCGGAGTTCCGCCGCCTCGGCCTGCCCGAACCGGAGCTCGCGGACTGGATTGCCGCCGGCGACCCGTCGGGTGCCGCCTTCATGGACATGGCCCATCCCTCCTGCACGACGCGCATGGGCAGCGATCCCGCGACCAGCGTTGTCGATGGCAATTCGATGGTTCACGGGGTCGAGGGGCTCTATGTGGCGGGCAGCTCGGTGTTCCCGACGGCCGGACATGCGAACCCGACGCTGATGCTGGTGGCGCTCTCGATGCGGCTTGCCGACCATCTGCGCGAGCGTCTTGCCGAGGAAAAGCGCCCGATGACGGGCGCAGAGGCCTCACGGCAGGTCAGCTAAAAAAGCGCCCGCCATCTTGCAATGGCGGGCTCAGTTCTCACCACTTACCCAGTCAAATCTTGCGGAAGTAGAAGCCGGCGCTTTCGGTTCTGCCGAGTTCCGGATGCGTGTCGATCCGCGTCGAGAGCGACGGGATCGCCCAGCGATCGACGAGTTCGTATCCGAGCCCGGTGACGTGCTGCAGGAATTCGGCTTCGTTGCGGATCTGGTAGGGCACCTTGGCGCGGCCGATCTGCTCCAGCGTCACCACGGTCGGCCCCTTGCGGAGCGCCACCTTGTTCAGAAGGATATGCTTCGGCGCTTCCGGCAGTTCGCCGATCAGCTTGCCCAAGGGCACGTCGAGATATTGCATCAGGCCGGAGCCGAGGAAGAGCGGTGCCGGTCCGGCATCGGCCATCCTGTCGACGAAGGAAAGGCGCGTCAGCTGGTCCTTGTCGGCGAGTTTCTGGCCGGCGCGGACGATGGCCGGCAGGTCGTAGACCACCCAGCGGAAATTCTCGCCAAGCGGCAGATGCGAGCGGAAGGCGCGATACTTGGTGCCCATGTGGCCGCCGGCATCGACGAGGCTGCCGGTCTCGCGCACGAGATCGCGCATCCAGAAGAGCACGGGATAGTCCCAGGCGGCGAGGCGGCACATCTGCTCGAAGGCGACGGGGGCGATCTCATCGTGATCGTAGCCCGCAAGAGCGCCGTTCCTGGCTGCGGCAAGCGCTTCCTGATAGCTGGAATAGGCGCCAGTAAAGCGGCGCGGGATGGGAAGAAAATAGCGCAGGCGCCCGCTCAGGGCCTGCAGTGGTGTCACGAATTTCTCAACACGCCGTCTTGCGTCACGCAAAGTCGATGTGCGGCCTTTCAGCGTTACAGTCGTCATCGGCTTTCCCCCGGTTTTGATGAACTGGCATTAGCTTTTTGGATGGTCTTTCACCTCCCAGATCGGAACGACGCCGCCGTGGATACGATGCATCACCCCCAGTGCTGCAAAGTATGTGACGGCGCCTGAGAGCACCTGAAACGCGATCATCTCGATGCGGGTCATCGCCGTTCGTTCGCCAATGTAGCCAAAGGCATAGACGATGGCCGACATGGCGAGGATCGCAATGAACACATATCCGCAATCGCGGAACACGCGCTTCCAGTCGAGGCCGCCGTAGCGGCCCTGCAGATGCGCGGAAATCTTCAGGCTGATCAGCGCCGCGATGCATTGACCGAAGGCCGCGGCCTCGACGCCGAAGGGTGCCGCGGCGACGATCAGGCCGATGGCGACGACACCGTTCAGCAGCATCAGCCGCGGCATGCGGGCAATGTTTCCGGTGATCGACAGCAGCGGCTCGGTGACATAGCCGGGGATCAACAGAACCTGCTTGATCGCAAGGATGGAGACGAGGGCTGCCGTCGGCGCCCAGGCATCGCCAAGCGCGATGTCGACGAGGGCCGGAGAGACCAGCGCCAGGCCGATGTAGACGGGGGCTGAGACGATCATCAGCGCCGTCATGAAATGCGTGGCGGTGCGGCCGAGCTCCTCGAAGCGCAGCGCATCGTTCGGCTGGTTGCGGATCTTGCGGAAGGCGGTCCAGGCGAGCATGCGCGCCGGTTCGCCGAGAAGCTCCGAAATGGCGCCGACGATGCGTTCGGCGGCGCGGTAGTAACCGGCTTCCGCGAGCCCGAGGAAGCTGCCGAGCGCCAGCGTTCCGGAATAGGAGCGCAGATAGAAGATGATGCGGTTCGACAGGATGTGGCGCGAGAATTCGAGGATGTCGAACAGGAAGGCGCGGGTCAGGTGGATGCGCGGATACCAGCGCACGACGATCTGCGATCCGATCAGGCAGGTGGTCTGCATCACCAGCCGGCCGACGATCAGCGAGGCGACGTGGAAGCCGACATGCAGGCCGGCGATGGTGACCGCGAGGCCGAGACCCTCGGCGATGATGCGGATGATCGACTGCTGCTTCAGCTGGCCGCGATTGACGAGAAGCCCGTCATAGACGACCGAGAGCGAGGAGGGCAGGAACCAGCAGCTATAGAGCGCGATCAACACGCCGAGCCAGGGATCGCCCCAATAGTGCAGGATGATCGACAGCGCGAAGCCAACGCCGGTGCAGAGGAGGCCGGAGATGACGGCGATGGTGCCGATCTGGTCGAGCTCGTCGCCGGTAGAGTGCGATTTCATCACATATTCGCCCCAGCCGCCCTCGGCGCAGAGCACGAGAAGGATGGCGATGGCCGAACTGTAGGCGTAGAAGCCGAATTGCGCCGATTCCAGAACGCGGGCGGCGATCAGGAAGGCGAGCAGCTGCGCGACCTGCGAGACGATCTTTGCCGTCAGCGTCCAAAGACCGGCACCGACGAAGGCGGGCATCTTGATCCGCTTTGATTTTCCAAGCTTTTCCGGCCGGTTGCTGCCGTCTTCCTCCCCGATCATCTCAGCAAACCTCGGCAGGAATTGAACCAGGAGGCGGCTGTGGTGTTATTAGGGAAAGCTTGAATGACATGCCACGGCGCTTGCCGGCGTGGAAACAATCGTTGGACAAGGCTGGCGCGGTATGCGATTTCCGGCAGGACGGAGAGCTTGTACTGAGTCGGCTGCCGAGACGGTAGGGAGACAATGTCATGGTCACAGAGTCAAAGGCGGCACGAAATTCTGCATATGCGCGGGATGCAGCCAGCTTCGGTGATCTTGCCGAAAATACCGCTTCCGGGCACCAGGCGCCGGATACCCGGCCGTCATTTCTGAAATACAAGCTTCGCTGGGGCTTGGCGCTGTTCTGCCTCGCCTTCTGGGTCATTCTTGCCGCCATTTTCATTTGGTGAGCCGCTCTTTCTCGTTCTGAGCGAAAAACACGACACCCACCGTCTTCCAGAGAATGCCGACATCCGTGGTGAACGAACAGCTGCGATAGTAGTCGAGGTCGTACTGGACGCGTTCCTCGTATGACGTGTCCTGACGGCGGTTGACCTGCCACATGCCGGTCAGACCCGGCGTCATCGACAGATAGACATGCGCGTTGGCGCCGTAGCGTTCGATTTCCTCGGCGATGATCGGGCGAGGGCCGACAAGGCTCATCTCGCCGCGCAATACGTTGATCAGCTGCGGCAGCTCGTCGGCGCTGGTCATGCGCAGCAGCTTGCCGAGCCAATGCACGCGCGGGTCGCTCATCAGCTTCTGGGTTTCCTGCCACTCGGCGCGGCGCACCGGATCGGTCGCCAGGATTTCGGCCAGCCGTTCGGCGGCATCGGTGCGCATCGAGCGGAATTTCAGGCAGCGGAAGGGGCGGCCATAGCGGCCGACGCGGGTATGGCTGAAGGAGATCGGACGGCCGTCGACGAACAGCAGGGCGATGACGATCAGGATCAGGGCTGGAGAGAGAAACAGCAAGCCGCTGCCCGCCAGCAGAATGTCGAGCGTGCGCTTCAGCCGGTAGCCGGCAGCGACCACGCGGGTCTCCGGCGTGGTCTGATCGCCGCGGGCAAAGCCGTCGAAAGCAGATAACATATCAAACCCCATTTACCCTTGAATGCATCATGAGGTTGCCAGCGCCTCCCGCCATTTACAATTCATCCTCAGGGTAGTCGGCTAGTCAGATAGAGGTAAGCCGGAGCGTCCAATCGTTGCGTTGCCGGACGCAGTTACCCAGCAAGTGCAGTTTGTTGGCCGGGATGGGCGCGTTCGAGGATCTCGTTGTAGAGTTCGAAAAGCGCTTCTGCCCAGGAGAGCGAAGTATGCGCCATGCTGCTGCGCTGGCGCAGGCAGTTTTCGCTCATTGCGTGCACGAGACCGTCATCGCCGGCAATTTTCGTCATGGCGGCGGCGAGCCCGGCGATATTGCCGTTCTCGAAGGGCAGGCCGCAGCCGAGCTCGGCGATCTCGCGGGCGAGCAGGGCGGCTTGCGGGATGATCACCGGAATGCCGCTCGCGACCGCCTCGACAGCCGCCAGGCCGAAGGGTTCCGGCACGCGCGAGGAAATAACGATGCAGCGCGCGGCGGTGACGAGCGCTGCGATCTCGTCCTTGGTCTTCCAGCCGTGCAGCACGGCTTCGGGATAATCGCGCTCCAGCACGGCGCGTCCGGCGCCGTCGCCGATGACATGCAGCGGCACATTGGCAAGCCGCGCCGCCTTGGCGGCATCCTCGAAGCCCTTTTCCGGCTCCAGTCTCCCGATGAAGAAGAACGGCTTATTGCCGGCGGGGCTCGGGGGCGCGTGCAGGAACGGCTCCACCGGATTGCGGATGGTACGGATATGTTCGGCGTTGATGCCGGCGCGGGTGAAATATTCATGCATGTGCTGATGCACGATGACGATGTTGGCGGGCGTATAGTGGGTCGGGAAGAAATGCTCGCGGATCAGATGCCGCGTCGATCGCCAGACCTTCTCGTGATAGCCGCGCTTGTCGCATTGCGTCGTCAGGCAGCGCGCCGACATCGGCGTCAGGTTGCACACCCGGTGGCTCTGGTAATTGGCATAGCCGCCGTTCGGGCAGGAGAGGAAATAGTCGTGCGCGTGCAGCACGACGCGCGAGCGGACGCGCCAGAGTGCGCGGAAGATCGATGGCGACAGGATCTTCGACCAGCCATGGACATGATAGATCGTGCCAGGCGAATCCGTCCGCGCGATGACGCTGCGCAGGCTGTCATAGGCGGCCTGATTGTAGAGGCCGCCGATCGTTGCGGTGAGCTTTCCCTGATTGACGAGCGGCCGGCCGCCGATGCCGACCATCTCGGCGGAGCCGATGCCCGCCCCGATGGTGTCGCCGGCGAAATAGGTCACCGGTATTCCGCGTTCGCGGATCAGTTCGGCGGAGAGGACGGCGAGGTTGGATGCGCCGCCGACCCGCTCTGAACGATCGTTGATGATGACGACGCGATCGGGCTGGTGGTGTCGCATCCGCTCAATCCATGGTCTCGATACGGCGTGGAGTGAGCCTGCCGCGCACCAGATCGGCAAGTGCGATCATGTTGCCCTTCAGGCGTCCGCGGCGGTCGACCCAGGGTTCCGGACGCAGGCACTTGGCGACGTTGGCGGCCAGGTTGCGGCCAATCTGGACGGCGCCGTAGCGGGTTCCCATCGTCTGCTTGCGCATCAGGTAGATCGGGTTGGCGATCTGCGAATAGCCGAGCTTCGTCCCGGCGGTGCGGGCGACCTTGACGCCGAGATGCACGCCTTCGAGGCAATCGGCCGAGACGACGCCGCCATATTCAGCGATGCGGCGGCTGAAATCGACATCCTCGAGCCAGCCGTAGGCCGGCAGGTTCTCGTCGAAGCGGATCTGGCCGGCGCTGACGGCCGACATGCGGATCGCCATGTTGCAGCCATAGGCATTGTAGATCGGGCTGATCGTCATCGGCAGGTTGGACGCCTTGCGGGCACGCTCGCTGACGAGCTTCAGTCCGTCATGAACCGAGATGCCGGGGCCGATGATGCCGTCGGCCAGGACCTTGCCGGTGCACATGGCGACGTCGGGGTTCGTCTGGAAGATCGATTCCAGCCGCTCGACATAGTTCGGCACCATGATGAAATCGTCGTCCAGGAAGAGCATGACGTCGGCATCGTCGGCATTGGCGACGATCTCGTTGCGTTGGCGGCAGAGGCCACGCTCGGAGATGAGGATGCGGACAGGGCAGGCAAGTGACGACAGCGATACCTGATCGATGTCGGCGGTCGAGGTGACGCAGACGATGACTTCGTCGGGCTGGCGCGTCTGCTTGGAGATCTGCGGCAGGATCGCCGAGAGAATGTCGCGGCGGCCGGAGCTGGCAATGCCGATCGTCATCTTCAGCGGCGACGTCGTGGCGCGGCTGATGATGGCCGGAACCGACGAGAGGGTGCGGCTCGGCGCCGATGGTGGTGCGGGCTTCAGCAGCCGGTGGCGGCCGGCGACCGGCTTGGTCTTCTCCGGCCCAAGCTCTGTCGTGACGATGCCGAGAAGATTGATGCGGCTGGTGCTGAATTCGGCCAGTGCGTTCTGAATGCGTTCGGCGGTCATCGGATTGCCGTTGCCGAGCACCAGCAGGACGCCGTCCATGAAGCTGCAGATCTGGCGCGTATCGGCGGAGCCCTCGAAGGGCGACATGTCGACGATGACGATCTTGAACTTGCGGCGCAGCGCTTCGATTTCCTGGCGCAGCGCCATCAGGTGGCCGAAGCGCTGATGCGGACCGGCCGACCGCAGGATGTCGGGAACGATGACTGTTGACAGCGCGCCTTCGCCATCGGTTGCCGGTTCGGCCTCGGCATTGGGGCGATTTCCCTTGTTGCGCGGGGCCGCATAGTCTGGGCCGAGCACCTTGAGGCCGAAGGCCGGGCCGGTATCGGCGGCGATGGCGCTCAGCCGGGCGCTGATGAAATCGGCATCGACGAGGACGACATTGCTGCCTTCGTGCTTGTAGACCTGCGCAAGGTTGGCGGCGAGCGTCGTCTTGCCGGTGTTCGGGGCGATCGAGGTAATGCCGATCACCGTCGAATTGTTGGAGCGGAAGGCGGCGTCGATCGATCCGCGGATGCTGCGCAGCGCCTCGGTGAAGCGCGAGTAGGGCGCGTCGAGCACGCGGCGATAGGCGACGTCGATTGCGACAGGCGAGACGGCGGCGGCGAGATCGCCCTCACGGGAAATCAGCGGGATGGTGCCGAGCGAGTTGATGCCGAGATCGTTGCGCAGGCGGCCGACGACGTTGAGGCGGCGGCGGTAGCCATCGCTGAATAGCGCCATGCCGAGGCCGCCGGCGAGGCCGAGCATGCCGGTCAGCGGAATGATCAGGCTGGGCTTCGGCCAGTTCTTGGAGAGCGGCGCGGTTGCCGCCGTGACGATACGGGCGTTGCCGATCGGGAAGGACTGGCGCTGGATGGCGCCGGTCACCTGCTGCAGGATGGTTTCATAGATCCGGCGGTAGGTTGTCGCCTGGCTCTCCATTTCCGTCAGTTCGACGCGGGCGAGGTTCTTGTCGGTTCCGGCGGCGGTCAGCGTGTCCAGCTGGTTCTTCAACAGCTGCTCGCGGCCCTTGGCGACTTCGAGATTGGTGGCATAGAGCGACTGGATGCGCGAGTATTCGTCGTCGATCGCCTTTTTCAGGCCCGCCACTTCGTCCTGTGCGGCGACGACGGCGGGGTTGCCGGCGTCGTAGCGGCTGGTCAGGGCGTTGAGCTTGGAAACGGAAATGCTCAGGTCTTCCTGTAGCTTCTGGATACGCGGATTGTTGACGGCTTCCTGCACCGTCGTATCGGGAGCCTCGCCGCTCTTCAGGCGCGAGATGGCATCGTATTTCGCGGCTTCGGCGGCGGTCTGCGTGCGGGCACTGAGTTCCTGGGTGCTGATCTCCGACAGCTGCTGCTGGTCGAGCGAGGAATTGGCGTTGATTTCCATGATGCCGTTCTTGGCACGGAATTCCTCGGCCTGCATGGCGGTCTCGCGGGCCTTGCGGCCGACCTCGATCAGGCGGCTTTCCAGCCACTTGGCGCCGCTCTGCGCGGCGGCGGCGCGCTCGGCAAGGCCGGAGCGGATATAGGCGTCGGCGATGGCATTGGCGACGCGCGCCGCCTTTTCCGGATCGGTCGAGCTGTAGCCGATTTCGAGAATGTAGGACTGGCCGACGCGGGTGACGGTGACGCGCGAGAGGAAGGACGCCATGGTCCGGCGCATCAGCGCTTCCTCGGGCGTCTCGGTTGCCGATTGCGGCGCTTCCTCGGGCTTGCTGAAGCCGTGGATGATCTCCTTGATGCCGCCGGTGATCGCGCCGCGCCAGGAGGTGCCGCCGATGATTTCAGGATCGTGGTCGAGCTTCAGCCTGGCGATGACGTCGCGGGCGATCGATTCCGACTTGACGATTTCCACCTGGCTGGCGATTTCGGCCGCTTCGATGATGATCGTGCCGGTAAAGGCGTCCTGCGAGGCGATGCGGCCCTGTTCTGGGTCCATGACCAGACGGGTGGTCGCCGAGAAGATCGGCTCGGTGCTGAAGATATAGAGGCCGCCGGCGGTCACGCCGATCGCGGTGCAGATCGCCAGGCGGGATGCATGGCGCTTCAGGAAACGCCAGATGTCGCGGAAGGAAATATATTCGCGCTGCGCCTCGTCGAAACCGTGATGATTGCCGGGAACGATCTTGCCGATCTCTTGAATGACCATGTCTATCCTCGCTGAGCTCCCTAAGGCGTTTGTTTTTGTTCAGGCTCGAGGGCGGAAACGACCGTCCCCTGGAGGCTGGATGACACGTTGTAGCGAACGTCGAGGACGTCGCCGGGCTGCAGTTCGTCGGTCTCCGCGACCTCGCTCGTGGTCGGAATGTCGGCTGTCGTGCGCGTCAGCCAGAATTCCAGAGGCTGGAGATCGACGGCCTTCAGGCTCTGGTAGCGGGAGACGGAGGCCCCGGCGATCTGCAGCAGCTGCAGCGTCGTGGTGCGCTTCAGCTTGGTGTCTTCGATATCGGCTTCGGTTGCCTGCAGCTCCTGGCCGGCTTCGGTGGTGCGCTGGCTCTTCAGGGTCTCGGCGTCGCGCTTGGTTTCGCTGAGCTTCTGCTTGGCCTGCATCGAAGCGACGACGAGGTCGAGCTTGCTGCCCTGCATTTCGGCGACCGTGCGTTCCAGCGCGGTCTTGCGCGAGGTCGTCAGGATCTTGGTGTCAACGAGCTTGGAAATGTCGGTCAGTTCGTCCTGGGCGATCACCACCTGGCGATCCTGCGTCGTCATCTTCTCGTCGAGCACGCTGATCTCGTTTGTGAGCAGCGTTTCGAGCTCGCTTGCCGATTGCAGCGCCCGGTTCAGCGCGTCGGCGCGGGCGGTAAACAGTGCCGTCTCGCTCTGGACGATCTGCGCAATGATCGGGTCCTGGCTGGCCGAAGCGATTTCCGGCGGGAATTCGATCGCGGTCTTTCCTGAAAATTCCGCCATCAGGCGCGCGCGCTTGGCCATCTGCTGCTTCAGCTGCAATTCGAGGCGGCCGAGATCGCCGGCATAGCGGATCTGCTCGGCATCGGAATATTCGCCCTGCGGGCTGCTGCGGCGTTCCTTGCCGCCGGCGAGCGCCATCGCCTGCTTGACCGTCAGGCCGGGACGGAATTCGAATTCGCCGGAGCGCTCGACCGAGCCGCTGACATAGATCATCGGATATTTGACGACCTCGACCGAGGCCGTCGGTGCGGTTGCCAGGCCGGTGATGCGCTTCAGATTGGTGCCGATCAGCTGCGAGATCTCGTCGACGGTCTTGTCCTCGACATTCAGCTGGCCGATCATCGGGATGAAGATGCTGCCGGCCGGCGTGACGGTGAATTCGCCGTTCAGCGCGGTCCATTCCTTGTAGTCGCCGGTTGCCGCCACCCATTCGACGACGCTGACCTTGAGGCGCGTTTCCGGACGGACCTGGTAGCCGACGCCGCCGGCAAGGGCTGCCGCCGGCATGGCTGCGGAACACAGTAGCAGGGCGGCGCCCGCAATCCTCGCGGAGATGGTTCCGCGCCCCTTTGCGCCTATCGTCATGGTACGGCCTCACGGTTCGCATGGCCTGGCGGACGGCCGCCGGGCATAGTGTCAGGATGATCAGGCGAAACGGCGGAGAGTAAAATCCCCTGGAGGCGGTAGGCGCAGCTAGTCCTTTCGGCCGCATGCGGTAGCTCGCGCAGGCATGCGGGCGTGCGTGATGGGACCAGTGCTGATCATTTCGGCTTAGGAGGATGAAGTTGCGGCGATCTTTGCCGCGGCGGCAGTGAAGGCCGGGTAGCGCCGGCCTTTCTCCCTGCCTGCCAACGAAACCGGGCTCGCTCCGTGTTCCGAAGCGAGCCCTTCCGCAAGGAGCCAGGTCGCAGGACGTAGTCCGCGAGTATTAGCTGCCGCATTTGGAATTGGTTCTACTCGCTACTGTCCCCGATCCCAGCAGCAGGATGCCATATCAGCGAGCGAAATCAATTAATCCCTTTGGGCTAAGGCAAAACCGCCACAGCGGCCGAGGAATCGGCGCTGCGAACGGCGGTCCAAAAGGTCAGCTGCCCTTGGCGGCGGAGACGGTGTCAGCCTTTGCTTCGGCCGAAGGCCTTGCGCCGGCCGGTGCATATCCGCCGCCGATGGCGACGTTGAGCGAGACGTAGTCCTTGGCCATCTGCTGGACGGCGGCGGCAAGGCTTGCCTGCGAGTCCGAGACGTTGCGCT